>Ga0257110_1000031_pt1 | contig 78804 bp, 65 predicted proteins | sample LP_taG_7_FD_190184 | JGI IMG/M metagenome (GOLD analysis project Ga0257110, IMG submission 190184) | Marine microbial communities from Northeast Subartic Pacific Ocean, Canada - LP_J_2015_P26_10m | ecosystem: Environmental > Aquatic > Marine > Oceanic | place: Canada: Northeast Subartic Pacific...
TATTTCTGAGTATCCTTTTAGTTTCTCAATTCCTCGCATTGAGAAGTTGGAGACAGATGCCTGCCTGCTAAAGGATGAGGACTCAGTGAGACCAGAAAAAGAGCACTTGTTAATAACGTAAAAACTAACAGCACGAGATAAATTGGATTGATCATAATCGTTTACTAATTTCTTTGATTCAATGAATAACTCACGAGCAGATGTCTCATTGGGATATCTGGATTTAACTTCTTGTAGACGAAGATGAAGTTTATCACCTTCATCCTGAAGGACTCTCCAAAAATTATATAATGGTTCATAAAGATCGTTCACCCACACAGGAATGTCTGGGTTCTCTTTAGTGAATGCGATGGCAACACTACCACCACCTAAAAATGTTTCCCGATACTCTTCAATACCATCAGGGAAACGTGGAATAAGATACTTAGTGGCGCGAGACTTACCACCAGGGTATCTAAGCGGAGTCTTAAGAGACTTCAAAGTTTGGTTCATTTAGAATTAATCAATGTTTCCTGAAATAGAAATTCTATAATCTTCAGATGTATAGAACGGATAAACAAAATGTGCTAACTTTGAAGGGAAGATAATAAATTTTCCATTATCTTTTTTATCTAAAAAGAAATTTTCAAGTCTAATGTTACCTGTGATATCAGTATATGCTGCACAAAATGTACTTGCCTGATGTGACTGAGTAGACTTTACAACTTCCTTTCTATTAGTTTCGTCTTCATAATTGAAAGGTATGTTCAACCATAACACAAAACTATAATTACCAGAATGAATATGGCAAGGGTTTACCTCATACTTTTTTTGAAAGTTTACCCAAGCAGTGTCACAATGCCATTTATGAACTGGACGACCTTCACTCTCACAAATTTTGGTGACACCCTCATAAATTCTAGGAAGAATAATTTTCTTCGCAGTAAAAGTCAGAACAAACTCACTTTCAATATGTCCTGCAAGTTGTTCATTTACAGGAATTTTATGTTCACTATCCCAAATTTTATTAACTGCGATAGTAAGATCTTCTTGCTCCTGCTCCGTCAATTTACCATCATAATAATGCTGGTTTGGAAAACTTTTAACTGTATTCATATGACATCAGAGAATAAGTTTCTTTTTCTCGGGAGTTACCAGAGGTGAGTACATTTGTGTGTATTGATCCACAATCTCCTGTGCTGCTTCAGCAACATAGATCACAAACTTATTTGAGATTGTAATTTCCTTTTCCGTTTTACTAAGCATGGGTGACCACGCAACAAAAGAAAGTGTGCCTTGAGACGACGGAACACCTACAATACCATTTTGAATGGTTATAGATTCATCAGTCTGATTTACAACTTCAGCGATCACATCTTCACCTGAGGTGAGTCGGATTAATTTAACAAGCATTTTCAAAAAGTAGTTTTAAAGGATTTAATAATGTTTTCTTGGTCTGAGGAGATTCCAACTCTGTATAGTATCTCCCATAAACATGAGTAAAAGGAATCAGATCTGGACGATACTTATGATCAATCATACAGAGTAGATCCTGATGATATTTAGTGTGGCAGTTAGGACATAACATAACACATTTATCCATTTCCTCTTCAATACGTGTTTGTTTATCTCGCGTCACCATTTGTGATATGGCAACCTTATTGGCATCAGTATCATCAATATGATGCCATTCATAAAGTTCCAAAGAGTCTACTAAACCACAAAATTCACAACTACATCGTTTCTGCATTTCACTGCGAACAAAATCTCTATTACTATCTGTCCTATGCCTGTCGTATTTTCTACGACGCATTTGTTTTGGTGAAAGATTATCATCGGGGACACGTTCTGCTCTACGCTGATAGGACTTAAAACTCATTTAAATTGACACTCCATCATAATTTCAGTTAGACATGCCAGAAGATTAATCTCCTGATCAGCAGCAAACGCTGCTTGATACTGATACTTAGCAATCACTAAGACTGCCATAGGAATAGTAGAAGGAACTAGAACATCATACATTGCTTCGTAGATACGATGACTAACCATATTAAAATCGTTATCCAAATTAGCAACTACCCACTTACGAACAGTTGGAAACTCTTTTGCTTTCAGAGCATTTGTAAGACCTTTAAGATTAAAGTCAGTAATCTCAGCAAGGATACCGGTATCAATACTACCAGTATTACCATACTTCTGAAGTTGATTAAGAACACGACGCCAATCAGGGAAGTGACTTTGAATTAATTCGGCAACAACTTTAGGATCGTATTTAACATTTTCACCCTCAAGTATAGTCCTGACACGGTTGAAGAATTGCCCCGCAACAGCTGCCTTTTCTTTTCCTTTGTAGGTAAAGTCAATGACTGAACATCTTGATTGGATGGGGTCAATGATTTTGTTTTTGTAGTTGCAGGTGAAGATGAATCGGCAGTTGCTATGATACGCCTCAATAGAACTCCGTAAGAGGAGTTGTACATCGTTCCCTGTGTTATCTGCTTCATCAATAATGATGACCTTGTGCTTACTTCCTTGAAGTGATACGGTCGTTGCAAAAGTTTTTGCTTGGTTCCGTACCGTATCCAGAAAGCGTCCTTCGTCAGATCCATTAATTATAATATAAGATAGTCCAAGTTCGGCACAGAGTGCCTTTGCTGCTGTAGTTTTACCAACACCAGGAGGACCAGTGAGAAGAAGGTTATTCAACTCACCAGCAGCAACCTGTTGTTTAAGATCGCGTTTGATGTTGTCAGGTAGAATACACTCGTCAATTGTTTGAGGACGATACTTCTCAACCCAAAGATACTGATCGTTCATAATATAAAAAAGTTTTAGTTAGTGTCAGGTTCAAGTGCAATCCAATAAGTAACAGAGATGCCCTTATTAACCCAACGACTGATGTAACGCTTAGACATTGTAACATCATAATCACCGTTCAGGATCTTGATGTTTTCAACCTTCATATTGAGAACAAATTCATCAGAGGTTGTGCCCACACTAATAGAGAAAGTATTGGAAGTGACATTCTCTTTATCACGAACTACAATACTAATCTCATTGCCATCACCAATCACAGAAAAATCTGGAAGTTGATAGACAGCAGCAGCACGAGTCAGACTCTGTAGGTCTTGTTCAGTCAATGTGAAATGGACATCCTCAGAAGGAATTACAATTTCTTTATCAGGTGCTTGTTTGATGACGTGTGAGTCAGCAAAAAAATATTTGATAGCGGAACGATTAGTTTTAATCTTCACATAATGATCACTACCAAACTCCATGTCGGCACCACGCATCAGCGACATGCCACCAAGGAACTCATTGAGATCATAGATGGAAAAATTTTGAGGAAAAGATTCCTCAACCCTTGCTTCTGCAAGAATATTTTCTGCAATAGAGATAGTACGAAGAGTATTACCAGATTTAACAGAGATGGATTGGTTAATACCAGAAAAATTTTTGAGAACTTTAAAAGTATTTTCAGACAGTTTCATGGTCATCGGTTAGGGTATTCTTCAGTAATGTTGGTTTTGTCAGAGAAGTGGAGCAGCAGCAATGCGTAGTGAAGGATCTTAATGATATCACGACGGGCAGTGCCCTTACGATCATAGCGTGAAGCATACTTTAGGATGTTGCTGCGGCAGAATGCCTCAGCGTCTCCACATGATTCAATAAGATCTAACGTTTGAATACTGTCGTTACCAGCAGAATAATGTTGTCCATAGGTTCCTGAGATATAATCGCGCAACTCTTTGAGAAGCGCATCTTCATTGTATTTCATAATTAATCTCCATTAGTCATTTCCTCCATTTTACTAAAATTTTTCACTTTGTCAAATTTGAGAACACGGTCAAATTTCTCAACCATATGCTCTCGGTGCGAGATAATAAACAGATTAAGATCCTTAGTAAAGTTCCTCAAGATATATGATAACTCATCAGTGCCACTGCTGTCAAGTGAACTGTCAAAGATCTCATCAAGGATGAGGAGGTTGGTGTCTACGCTGTTCTTGAGTTTGGCAACTGACCTCCATGTTAGCATAAGAGCGATGTCAATGCGAGACTTCTCTCCCTCCGAGAACGATGCGTAACTAAAGTCGTCTCTATAACGAGACTTGATAGTCTCTTCAAAACTCTCACTGAGTGTGAAGTTCACAAAGAAATCCATCTGCTGTAGGTACTGGTTGATGAGTTTGTTCATCACCGGCAGGTATCGTTTGATGATCCTGGTCTTGATACCCGTGTCCTTCAGCAGGTTAGCAGCAACACTGTAGTAATCTTTGTTCTCCTTATGTACGAACAAGACTTGCTCATACTCTACTTTCTGCTCTTGCAGTTCTCTCAACTGGTCCTGTTCTTTACTAGAATTATTCTTACTATCATTAATAGATTTAATCTCACTTTCAAGGTCTCTGATCTGACGATTGATATGATTTATAATTCCATTATTTTTATCAATGATTGAATATTTACTTTGAATATCATTTGATACATTTGTAAAGTTAGAGATTTGATCCCTAACATCAATGATTTGTTCGTCAAGAACACTCCACGCTTTTTCCGTTTCAGAAATAGATTTTTTATTTTTATCTATCTTCTTTTCTTTAAATTCTCCATCTAAATTTTGTTTGCATGTTGGACAAACATCATTGTTGTTGTAGAATAAAAGTTCTTTATTTAAATTAGATAATTTTGTTTTGAATTTAACTTTAAACTCTTTTAAGTTATCATACTTCTTAGTTAGTTTATCACCATCAACCAAGTCGCTCATTCTACCTTTAATATAATTTTCTTGGAATATATTTTCCTCCCCAATTTCTTCACTTTGATTAATAAAGGTAGAAATTTTATCTTTCTTATTAGAGACTAACTTATCACTTTGCGTCTCAAGTTGTTTGATAAGATCTTCTTGTGACTCAATACGATGTTTTACTATATCAAAATCTTTATCCGTGAAGCGAATAGCATCGTTTAATTGCTTCATGCGATCTTTAAGATTAGTATTCATTGTAGAGAATACCTGGATATCCAGGAGATCTTCAATGATATCGCGACGGGATGCCAATGGCAACTGCATAAATGGAACAAATGTAGAAGATCCCAGAACAACAATCTGTGTAAATGACTTATAGTTTAATTTGAGGATTGTTTGTTCTAGGAACTTCTGTTGATCTGCTGCAGCAGCATCTTGATTTAGCATTTCATCATTGACATAAACCTCAAAAAGATTAGGTTTCATGCCACGGATAATTTTATAAGATTTCTTAGCAATTGAAAACTCAACTTCAACACAACAATCTTTACCATTGATAGTGTTTACAAGTTGAGGTTTATTAATCTTACGGAATGGTTTGTTAAACAATACAAAGGTAAGAGCGTCTAACACAGTGCTTTTACCGGCACCATTACTACCAATAATTACATTGCTGCCATGTGTATTGAGTTTTATTTCCGTGAAGTTATTACCGCTAGATAAGAAATTTTTATAACGAATGGTTTCAAAGATAATCATATGTAATCATGATGTGACGGTGGGATTATAAGTTCGTTAGGAGAAACTACTGTATAATTATACTTTGATTTCTCACACATTTCAATCATTGTTGATGAATCAACCTCAACTATAGACATAGAAGGGAAATCATCTGCCTCAAGGAGTCCTCTAAATCTTTCAGCATCCTCCGGTTCGTCAAATAATAATAAGACTCTTTGACCTTTTTTATCTTCAAGAGCATATGCTCCTTCGTTTTCTTTGCCTTCTAAGCATAGTATGTACATTATACCACCTCTAGTGCCTCCACGTAAAGAGACTTCATAATCTCTTTCAATTTACCGCTATCCAAATTCGTATTAAGTTCTTCAATATATTTTTCTAAAATAGTTAAGGTATCTTCATGTTCTAAATCCACGTCAACATCATCATCAACTTCTGTAGAAAAGTCTTCAATAATCTTAAGATCTAATGTAACATCCTGCAAAGAATTGATAAGATAATCAAACGCAGTGTAATCTGTTTTATTTTCTACAACAACTTTTACTACAGTATCTTTATACTTTTCAACATCTAAGTCATAATATTCATTTTTAGTATCATCATAAAATATTTTATGAAACATTTCGTAAGGATTTTTAATATGCTGTAACTTTAAAGTTTCAGTATCAAAAATATTAAATCCACGTTCATCAGCATAATCATTCCAGTACATCTGATAGGGATTACCAATATATTGGAAGTTTCCTTTCTTACTCCTCGTATGATAATGACCTGACATTACCATCTCAAACTTAGAAAACTCAGAAATCTGTCTACCATGATTAGCAACATAGGTAGGATTAGTTTTAAATCCTTCCATCTCCAGGTGCCCTAATATAACTTGAGAATCAGTTTCCTGCAGAAGGTTTACTGTTTGGTTTTCGTTTTGTTCACAAATCCAAGGAAGATAGATTAATTTACGACCACCAACAGTAACTTCTGAAGGTTCAGTATAGACACGAAGATTACTATACTCTTGCAATAAACACTCAAGAGAATTAATTTCCAGAGTGTTTTTATAAAATGAATCGTGATTACCAACCATCATATCAACGGTAACACCTATATCCTGTAAAGGATTAAAGATATTTTTTCGTGCCCAATCAAGACTCCAAAAATCAATATTACGACGAATATCAAACACATCACCCAAGTGGATAACATGCTTGATTTTTTTCTTCTTAAGAGTTGGGAAGAAGATATCGTTATAGAACTTCAAGAAATAATCGTGGTAGTCCTGATTGCCTTTCTTAAAACCATAATGTGTATCAGTAATCAGGGCGACTTTCATTTTCTATTTTTTTGTTCTATGTTTTGTTTGATACTATTATATTCGGAAGCGGAGAAGTTTAGATCATTCTTATCAGCATAGAGGACTTCATCGTATCCAGAACGCTCAAGAATTTTGCTTTTAATTTCTAGTTGCTTCTTTTCTTTTTGGATTCTTCTCAAGAATGCGTAGTAAATAATCTGAGTAAAATATGCAAATGGATTGCCACGATCAGGATCAAAGTTATCAATGTACTGAACGCAGTTCTCAATACCATCACTAATCATATCCTCACGAAAAGGATAGTTTATGAAGTTAGGACGGTAGGACAAGTGAGTAGCAATCTTAAGGAAACACTCTCCAATATAATTAGGAATCCTAGGGCGTTGTGTTTCCTCTGCCAAGGCATCCTGTACTTTGTGCTTATAGGCAGACAGTGCTGCTAAGAACTCTTTATTATCTACATAATGTTCAGGTTTCTTTTTGAGTCTCATTTTGGTTCATCTTCCTAGGATAATTCGTACTTATATTATACCATAGTTTTAGAGCTTGACAACATGGGGTTCCATGTGTAGAATAACTCTGTAAGGGTTCAAGAGAGAGAGTAGCTTTAATACTTCTTGAATAGATCTTCAAATAATATTCTAGCATGTTCTGTTGACGCCCGGTATCCGTTATATTTTTTTCCCCGAGATCTTCTTATTTGTCTTTCAAGATGTTCTTCCTCAGAACTATTAATTTTTTTAACTGCTCTTTTATAATGAGTAAGTCCGGGTTCTATAAGTTCGTTGATTGTTACTATCTGTGAGTCTTTAATGAAAAAGAAGTTGTCTGTTGTTGATTTAATCCATTTTGATAATCTTAAACCTGATGATCCTGAGTCTTCAATAATGTCTTCTAGTATACTCATATCTTCTAACACCAATGGATTGCTGACTATTAGACCTTCATCATGAATTTCAACAAGAGCGACAATTTCTTCTCCAGTCATCAACTTAATTGATGCGAAGAATTTATCATTCATTTTTTAATGTTTACTGGGATAATTTCATAATTAAATTGTTCTTCATTATAAATTTTGATTCTTTCTTTAAGGTGATTGAGAGTATAGTTAATGTAACTGCCTTTAGAAAAATCATCAGCGATATCATAAAGAACTGCTTGTGCTTTATTATCTCCTTTGCGAAGAACTCTTCCAATAGATTGAAGGTTCCTAATCCTTGATTTACTGGGAGAAGCAAAGATAATATTATGGAGATTTTTAATGTTGATACCTGTGGAAAAGGTTCCGTAGGAAGCAATGATAACGCAGTTATCATTTACCTCTGCTAACTTTCTAATTTTTTCTCTTTCTGATCCTTCCACTCCACCATGGACGAAAAATACCTTATTAGTATCACCGATACTATTATTTATCATTTCAAAAAGTGGTTCCCCGTGTTTCTCTACATAATTAAAAAGGACTAATGTGTTGCCAGTTAGATCACGAATAAGATTTTTTATGAATACATTACGCTTATCATGCGTTACAATGTATTCCATTTCATCTTGGTATGTCGCGAACTTACACGATTCATGTTTAAGTGCAAGAATTTTAATCTTGAGTTGTGCTAACTGATCACGCTTCATAAGATCAGCAGTACTAGTAACCCGATCAGATAATCCAAACAGACCTTCCAAAACCAGACGGTGAGTTTTCGTTCCGTCCAGTGTACCTGTGAATCCGATACGATATTTTGCTTCATGGAGTTTTGTCATAATACTTGTCAAAGACTTTGCCTTAAACGTATGGCACTCGTCTCCGATCACAGCAGTATATGAATCAAAATACTTTTTGGGTAGTTTGTAGATAGACTGCCATGTTGTGATGACTACTGGAGCGTCAGATACTTTTGCTTCTCCCTGATATACTTTATGACAATACTCCTCTGGGTTCCATCCATAATCTTCAAAGTCATTGAATAATTGTGTTACCAGTGAAATGCTTGGAACAATAATTAATGTCTTGAGATTAGCAGCAGTAAAATATCTAACCAAAGAATATATCATGAAAGATTTGCCTGACCCTGTAGGAGAAAGAATAATTTTTCTGTACATTTTTAATGCTTTAAATACAGCATTATATTGATAGTCTCTGGGTTTAATCTCTGTACCTTCAGTAAGGTAATCCAAATATTCTTTTACAGTCTCTGGCAAAATATACGGATCTCTTTCTGTAACCTTACCGTAATATTCATTATTTTCATATGAATAAGTATATCTTCGTTCCTCTGCCCACTCTATCAAATAATGTAATAACCCAATATAAAGTTGACCATTGCCAGGAGAGAACAATCTAATTTTACCGTCCCAATATTTTTTCTTATACTGGGGCATAAACTTTGCATCGGGTACTTCAAATGTAAAGTACTCTGATAACTCCATGCTTATGTGTGCTTCACATTCAAGTTCTAAGTATACTTCGTTTCTTTTCCTGATAACAATGTCAGACATTACCTAATTCCTTCAATAAATGATTTCCACTCAATAGCATTTTTTATTTGAAAGGACCGATTATTAATCATCCTGATTACACTCTCAAGGTATTCAATGATGATGTCGTACATATCAATTTTCATCTGCAAGTCTTTGACTTGAGAATCAGATTCAATGTACATTGGTAGATCTGACTTGAGTACTTTCAGATCAAACGGTTCTTCTTTGTAATCTTCCTCAGATCCTCTTCCCGCATAGTATTCAAACTTGCGTCTGTTAAGTTGTTTGAGGTCCAGTACTGATAATTTCTTTTTGAATTTGTAGTCTGAAAAAAAATTTAAATATTTTGCATGTAATGTGGGAATACTAAGTGCAGCGGTATCAAGTTCAACAGGATCAATTTTTGAATCCTGTTCCCACATCGCCTGAATTTCTTCAAAGGTCATTAACTAATCACATTTCCATCGTGCTTAATTCTATATATGGTATATTTAAAAGTGGCAGTCGCGGTAAGATAATTTACATTAGTGTCGGTAGCATCAAATACTACAGGAGTTAAAGAAACAGGAAAAGCATTATCATATTCAACTTGAATGTTTGAATTAAAATTACTACTTAAAATTTCTAATATAATCTGTCCTTCAATAGGATCTTTATCGGTATCGTACCCTTCAGCTAAACCAGTTTTAGCTAACCACTTATGAATAGTGGCATAGTTTGACATATCTTCATCAATCAAAAATTTAATTGTAAGATCTTCATATTCAGTTTCAGTACCAGCAACTGAATAATCTCTAAATGGAGTGGGGATAGTAATGTCAGTAATTCTGATGCCGGGAATATCTACTGATTGGCATAAAAATGCCACCTTAGGAAATTTCAAAATTGATATTTTAAATCCCTGTGGGGCAAGATAGTTGAGATTACTAATTTGATCTTCTAACCAATTTCCAGTTGCCATATCTAATATACTTTTTAAATATTTAGATAAAAAAAGACCCCCCTAGGGGGTCTATAAGTTTTTAGTTTAGAATTACTTTACATACACGTTTACATTGATTTTGATTCAATGAATCGCATTCAATTAAACATTCATAGTAATCATTTAACTTTTGATGTTCTATCTCCGCTTGCTCTAATGATCGTTCAAAATTTTTCCATTCAGATAGTTGACCTCTAGACAATAAATTATGCATACTCTACCTCCATAAATTTTCTAATCATCATGATCAAAAATGAGGGGTCATGTGTTACCTAACAATTCTATTAGTATGTATATAAAAATGTTCATTTCAGCACAATCCAGAAATAAAAATTTATGCCTACTAGTTTATACCTAAGCATAAAAAAAGACCCCTTAGAGGGGTCTGTGTGAACCTGTGTGGGGTTATATCACATGAGGTTGGTAACACGCACACGTCTGTAGTAGACGTTGGTGCTGAGGTTGCCTGAGGCAACTGGATCAGAATCGGAAAGAGCAGTGTCACCCTTAGCGAATGGATTAAGAACCATGCCGTAGCGTGTCTTAAATCCGATTTTGGGCTGGAAGGTGTCAGGACCAATTGCACGAACCATCTGAAGAGGAACGTATGGGCAATAGAACATACCAGCATCATAAGGTGAAGTACCCTTATAACCAGCAATGAAGAACTGAGCAGCGTTAGCGCCCTCAGTAGGCAGTGCCGAATAAGGATCAATGTAAACGCGGATGCGTCCGTTCAGCGTACCAACGAAGGTGCTGCCGGTGTCATCAACATTAAGACCAGTATTCAGTGCAGGGTTGTAGTCAAGGACTCCAGCCATTGACAGAGCAGAAGCAACATCTGAAGAACAGATGAGCATGTTGCCCTTTCCTCTACGAGTCTCTTTCGCGATGGCGTTCATTTCACGCTCAATCTGGAAGAGGAGACCTTTGAACTTCTCAACTGACCATCTGCCGTTGGAATCAACGTCAAGGTCAAAAGTACCTTGGGAAGCAGTGTTCTGTTGAGCACCGGCTTTAGCGGAACGGAAGACTGTGCGAACGACTTCTCTGTTGATTTCCGTAAGGATCTCAGCAGAAAGGATGTTAGCAAGTTCAGTCTCAGCGTCAAGACCGTGGATTGCCTTAAGGTCTTGTGCCAGTTCCAAGCTGTACTCAGCTTTCAGGGCGCGTGACTTAGCAGTAACGGCGATCTTCTCAATGCTGAATGCCATCTCAGGGAATACAGCAGCTGCTGCTTCACCAAGTGCTTCAGCACTTGTGGTTGCCATTGCACCAGCAGAATCGTAAGTACCACTGTCGTTAAGAACGGCAGGGTTAGTTCCGGTTTGTGCAGTACCACCAGCAGAGTTGGTGGAGTTATAACCAGTACCAGACCATGCCTGGTTGACTTCGTTGAAGAATGTCTCAGTACCAGTCTGTGACTCGTAACGTGAGCGCATTGCGAAGATCAGTCCAGTAGGACCGTTCATTGGTTGAACGCCACAGATATCATAGGCGATCAGGTTAGGCATTGAACGTCTGATCAATGAGATCAGAACGGGGTCAAAACCAGCGACAGCGCCGGATCCGGTTGTAGCGGAATTAATAGGACCGGCGTTTGTAGGCGACTCGGTCAACATTCTCTCCTCACGGAGGAATTTTTCTTGGTTTTCAAGCAGGACGGAAGTGACGGCTTTCTTGTAACTATCTTTGATCTCGGGGAGATCGCCATGAGACAGAACAGGTGCCCACTTCTCCTGGAGTTGTTCGGTATTGAACATTAGGTGCTCCTTGGAAAAAATTTAAGGTTTGTGAACTATAATTTATTTATAATTTAAATCACTTAGTATAACGAGCGATTGCATTAACATAAGAAGCCATATGAGCAGGAACTTCCTTCTCAACAACGGGCTCAGATGCTTCTACGCTCTCATTAATTTGAGCTTTAGGGAAATAATTTTCCTTAATAGTCTCAACTTTCTCTCTGAATGCTTCTTCAGAAGTGAACTCTACGCCCTCAGCAAGTGAGGATAGTTTCTCTTTCTGAGTATCAGCGAGACCTTGGGATACTTCGGCAATGATAGATTCCTTGACGAATTCACCAAGAGATGTATTTAAGTCAATATTTTTGTCAATTTGTTCGTTGAGTTTTGTCTCCATTTCATCTAGTTTTTCGCTCATCCCCTCAACCATATCATACTTCTCTTCTGGGATGTCCATGTAATGTTCATTGAACACTCCCTTCAGAGCCGTCATAAAGGACTCAGCAATCTCGGTGCGAATACCTTCGTTGATTGCCAACTTGTTATCATTAATCCATTGTTCTACAATATAGTTCAAGAAAGAATCTACCTTGGAGGACATTTCTTCCTTGATCACATCAATTTGCTCATTTAACTGAGCAGCATAGTGTTCTTCTAAACGTGTTGTTTCTTCATCAATTCTAGAAGAAACAGCAGCAGTGAAGATTGTTGTTGCCTTTTCTTTGAACTCTTCAGAAAGTTCCTCGCCATTAACGAGTGCATTGATGTCAGCACTAACATCAAGTTCTTCCTTGCTCAATTTAGGCATTGCGTCCCCGCCACCACGACTGGCACTCTTGCCAGACATATCCTTACCACCTTCTAATTTAGGCATAGGATCTTGCTTACCTTCACCCGAGTTAACTGCAGTCTTAGACTTCTTAACAGCGGCAGCAGCTTTAGCGCCAGAGTTTTCAAACTTGCCTGAGTGACCTTCTGAAGAACCGGCAGCCATTGGTTCTACATTAGCAACCGCAACTTCAGCACCTGAAGCATTAGGAAGATTTGTACCTTCTGCTGGAGCTGCACCTGCGGTTACAGCATTGTTCATTTCTGTAACGGTATCCGTATCAACATTTTTTGATACGAAATCCTCAAATTTCTCGTTTAACGAATTAGCCATTTAAAATAACCCCTAAAGGACCTTGGTTTTTCTATTACTTATTTATTAAAATTATAAGTTAAAGAGTAGTTTTTCAAAGCTCTCAAGGATTTTACCCTCAAGTTCTCCGCGTGAAACTCTCTCTAAATTCTCTCTTACTTGCTGAAGTTCTGCTTCTTTGAAAGCGCCATTGTTCCAGACCCATTCTTTTCCTTCCATAATTCCGTTGACGAATGCATCAGGAGCAGAAGGATCTGCTACAATATCCGCAGCAGTAGTAAGCATAAAATCATCTCTGACATAATTAGAACCACCTTTGGATTCTAAACTACCTACACCTCTAGAAGAAACTCCGAGTTGAACACCTTCCCTAAGAAGATTCTTAGCGATTGATCCCATTGGAGTTTCAAGCAATTTTGCCTTACCAATATAGTTTGCACCATCCTGGTAAAGTTCTACAATCTTATGAGAAACACGATCAAGATTAATGGTAGGACCATCAGGATGACCGAGTTCTCCAAGAGCACGGGACTTGTTTACAAAATTTTCATTGTAATTAGTAACTTCGCGCTGAAGAACAGGCATAGGATATACACGACCATTGCGATTTTTGATATCACCCTGGAGAAATACTCCCTGAATATATGTATACTCTTTTCCATCTTTCTCTTCAGTGAGGAGTTCAATATCCTCAATGTGTTCTACGATAAGTTTCATGGTTTTTCTGTGGGTTCGGGTTCTGTAATAGGTTCTTCAGCAGATGCTTCTACTTCAGGAACTTCAGATGCAACTTCAGGTTTCTCTTCAGTTGGATTCATAACTTGACCAGCATACTCTTTTTTATAAGTATCTAATACTTCAGATGCTTTTGCATACAGGATATCAATTACTTCATCAGATGCGACAGAGTTTTCTCCGTTCACAATTTTATCAATCAATTCTTTAGTGACAGTCATAATAGTATTTAATCTATGTATTATTTAGTTTTCAACTTCTTTAGAAGTTTGCGCCTTCATAGGAGCCTTTGATGATGTATCAACAGGTCCACCTGCAGGCGGCAATGCGGCATTAGGATCTTCTACTGGCATGACTGGAGTATCCATCAGTTCACCAGACTTTTTCTCAGCATCAATTTGAATACGGATCTCTTCCATTTCAGATTCTTTTTGCTGTAGGATTTGACGTTTGATGTGATCGTTGGAATAATATACCCCAAGGAAAGGTTGCATTCTCTCTACGAGATTTAACCTCTCGCCAATCATTTCAATTTCTTTTAGTTCAGTGAAATGGTTATCAAACAAGAAGTCATATTGAATATGCTGCTCTATCATTTCCCAATCATCTACGGTAATAACACCTTTCAGAATGAGTTGGGTCTTCAGCATGTCATTAAAGATATGCGAGAATTCTTTACGCAACCTTCCAACAAATTTGATAAACTTAAGTTCATCACGCAAGATCTCATTTGATCTGCCGAGACTAAATCCCTTTTCCTCGCCCACGCGAGATGGTGGGAGATTAAGCGATTTGTAGAGTTTCTTTAAGAAATACTCAACGTCCTTAAGTTCTCCGAGGTTCTGAGCACCAGGGAGTGTAGTGATTTCTGTACCTCTACCACCTTCACGGCGAGGCAACCAGAAATCTTCTAGCATACTCATGAACTTTTTGTCGTCACGAATCTCTCCAGTGCTGGCGTCATATACCAGTTTATTTCTATAGCGAGACATAACCTCACGCAGATACTGTTCTGCTTTGACCTTTGGAAGATTACCAACGTCAATGTAGAAAATTCTACGCTCAGGAGCGCGAGACATTCTATAGATAACCAGAGAATCTTCAATCATTCTCAGTTGGTTAACTGCTTTCAATGCCTTATGAAGATAAGACAATGGCAGATTTTGATTCATGTCCATCAGTCCTGATGTACAATACGTGATCGCATCAGGTGCAATCTTCACACCAAGTTGATCGTTCCCTGCAAGACTAACCGCTGCTTTGTGATTGAATATTCCTTTAGGATTGTAGAGATAGTATTCGGTTATATCACCATAGTTTAATTTTGCAGCATCTCCTTGTCCAGGAGTAGGTTTCTTTTTAACCTCACGCATTTTTTTGATCTTTAACGGATCAATGTAGCGAAGTTCTTTAATACCCTCAGTAGGTTTGTTAACATCAATTACCTTATGGTAATACAGTCTTCCGTCAATATACCAACGTCTAAAAATATGATAGCATTTTTTATCAAACTGCAGTAAGCGTTTGATCTCGTTAAATTCTTCTCTAACTCTCTTCTTGATTGTATCACTCTGGTCAAGATTAGAGAGTTCAATTTCTACAGGTGAATCATCACCATCTGCAACGATTGCTTCGTTGACTACTTCGTCAATTGCTGAGTCAACTTCAGGGTGTAATGAGACTTCGCGATACTTTCGGATCTGCTCAAACTCATTTTTAGAGACACCCTCCATGTCAACGTATTGACCATAATAACCTCCCGCAGAGATTGTTACGGTCCCGTCGTCATTATTAGGAGCAACAGGGGAGACTATCCCCTGCTGTTTCTTTTTCTTTTGGTTTTCTTTATCAAGAGAAAACCCAAATAACTCCGCCATTGTATAATTGAACTACGTTTTACTGTAGTTATTTATCATGCAAGAATTATGCAAGATTTACTGTACCTACAGATCCCTCAACACTCCAGTAATCATACTGGAATTCAACAGTGTATTCAGCAATACTATTGTTGTTATCATATGCCAAGTCAATCTGAGCGATATTACTTGGAAAAGCATTCATAAACTGATAAGTTCTGATGATGCTATGGGGATCTGTATCATCATTTCCTGAAGATACTCCTCTTGAAAGTTGATCAACTTGAAGAGTCGCTGCATATTCTGCAGTATAACCACCTCCATCATCATGCTTGTTAAGACGATCCATCCATTGCTCAAAGAAAGAACGGAGTCCTAGATCCTCATCAGCCATGACAGTAACTGTCCATGATTCAAAGGTGCGATCACCAGGAAGTTTGATGACTCTTCCTCTGAAAGGAACTTCTACCGTACCAACTGTACTGGCAGGAATGCCAGCAGAGCGACATAGGAATGAAAAACTGTCGGCTAATTGATTGAAATCTGATGCCCCTTGGATTGCTGTCCCTACAGTTGGGACAGTAACTCTAAAAAGATTAGGGCGTAACCCATAACCAATTTTGTTCTTAAACGTAGAAAGGTTTGCCATTGTTTGATTATCTCCTTAAGTGTATTTATTTTTTATCAAACTCTGCCAATTACTTCGTCAAAAGAAACACCTGAGCGGGTCGCAACAAATGTAAGAGTGATGAAGTTAATTGAACGAGATGGCTTGATATAGATGTCTGCAACAAATTCATTTCTATCAATAACATCTGCAGTGTTATTGGATTCATCGGCAACCACGAGGAAATCAGTCATACCTCTTCTTGCCTGAACGTCACGCATGTAGTTATTGACTTGCGTTTGGAACTGGAAGCGTGTTGTGGAATCATTCAGTTCAAAGAGAACTCCTTTAGAGAAATCTTTGATTGTTCTTTCAAGAAGAAGGAACAAACGACGAACGTTAATTCTGTCAAAAGCGGAAGGACTACGAAGAGCAGTCTTATCACCAAACAGAACGATGCCTTGACCAGGGAATGAAACGATAGGGTTGATACGCTTACCGTAAAGTTCATCTCTCTGAGCTTTAGATGGGTTGTAAGCAATCTTAACTGCGTTTCTCAGGTTACCACGATTGAAACCAGCAGGAGAGAACCAAGGTTCTGAGATAGCTGTTGTGTTAACACAAAGACCAGCAACGTCAGCACTAGTTGGAATCCAACGATATACATCATTGAATCTATCGTAGATGTACTTATAGTTATTATCAAATACAGCGTAAGAAGAACTGTCGCTGATTGCTTCAAAGAAGTCTACGACATTTTCTGTCTGGGCAGCAGCAGTAGCAGCACCAGATCCAAGAACATCAGATCTCTGAGGAGATACAAATGTAATACAATCTTTTCTAGTATTAGCAAGATTGATCAGTGAGTTTGCTTTCGCGAGACTTGCAGGACCAGTAAGGATATAATCAAGTACTAGTGTCTCAACGTCTGAGAATACATCTAGATATGTTTGAGTTTCATTACCTACATTGTAATTCTGATAGTCAGATGCTGAAGATAAACTATATGATTTATGACCAAACAGTTTAAAGTCCGAAGCAGCACCATTAGTACCGTCAACATCTACTTGACCAGAAGCAGCATAGGTAGAAACAGTTTCATATGCAGTTGAATAGACATACTTGGAGCGACCTTTGACAACATTTTGGAAGAAGTTACCTTCTCCTTCTGTAGTCCTAGCACCAAATGCTTTTGATACAAATAGAATTTTTTCTAGAACTGTATTTGAAGTTCCTGTAATACCACCATCTTCATCAATGATTACAACATGCATCTCATCGTTAGCACCACCACGAGCCGCAGCGTAAGGAGAAGTACCAGGACGAGGAGCAAGTGCAGCCCACTTAACACCTGTTACAGCACTTTGCTGATCATACCAGTCAACTACTGCATCAACGTTTTCTGTGCTTACTGTTCCATTCTTAACGAACTTAGCAGAACCAGCGTCAAGAACAACAGCAACTTTCGTTGTGTCTCCACTGTTTGTTTCGTATGCAACTCCAGTAGCAGTTCCGTCAGTAACAGCGTCACCAGCTGTAAATGCTACACCGGTCGCGAGTGTCAGAATTTGATCAGCGCCAGAATCAATTGTGATAACTTTTAGTGAATTGCCCCATGTACCCGGTGTCTTAGCAGCAAACTTATAAGACTGTGAAGTGCCTTCAATGTTTGCTTCAAAGTCACCAATGTTATTAATTTTTAATGTTGTAACAGAAGCATCATTAGAGTTAGTTAAATGAGAAGCAGAAGAACTAGAAATTCTTGCTACTTGAAGATTGCCACCGTAGTTAAGAAACTCGGAAGCAGTAAACCAAAATTCGTAGTTGTCTGCGGTTGGTTTTCCGAATTGTTCAACTAGTTCTTTTTCGTTAGTGATTAATTTTGCAACGCCTACTTCTCCTTTCGTGAAAGGACCAGCAATAGCGCCGACATTGGTAATTGTTTCCTGGAGACGTGAGTTAGTAAAATCGCGTTCCTGAACAATAATACCTGGCGATGATTGAGATGCCATGTTTGCCCCTAAAGTACATATTTTGTTCTGTGATTATTTATTAAAACCTATGTTTTAAGTGGGGAAACATTACATGAACACATCACCAATCAGGGTATTCCCATCTATTAGCGTCTTTTTTTCTTAAGTTAGTAATCCTCGTGACAGTACATATTTTACATTCATATGCATATGCAGATGGTGTCGCTCTACCTTTCCTAGTCCTATAAAAATCCGTCACGAGATCTTTTATTGCCCCACAAGATCTACATTTCCTTTGAGTGAAAAGTAGATGTTCTAATTCAAACTCTTCTTCAAAATCCATTATTCCAAACGTTCAAATTCAAATAATCCTTTGCCGGGTTCTGTTCCCCAAACAAAATCTCCTGTATCTATATCATATCCCGTATCCAAAGAACGATATAAAGATCCATTGAATTGAATAAAAGATTCAACTCTTGCGTTGTTTATAGTGCATTCACCTTTGACTGAACCTGTCCACCAATTATCATCATATTTCCACTCCAAAATACAACTAGGGTCTCCCGTTTCTTGATTAATTGGATGGGTGATTACAGTAGTATCATTAATATATTCATATGTAATATGATAATGACGATATGGTTCATCTTCAGTTTTATAATCATACCATTGTTTTAATTCTAGTAAATTATTCTCTAATCTAGAATATAAAATATTAACTTGTGGCCACCTACTAGGATCTGAAAATGCCTGCATCTTGTTAAGATAATGTCCAACAATCATCTCATCAAAAGATCTGCAATTACAATTAATACATTTCATTATAAATGAGAACCCATGTAAGTAAACTCAGAAGATACATCACCATACTCATCTAAGAACCAACGATCTCCTTCTTTATCCACAAAACTTTCTTGATCTTCTAGACCATCAGAAACAAAACCAAATGGTGCCATGTCTTGCTCAATCTGATTCTTCTGCTCATCATAGATTCTTTGACGGACATCATTGTCTGTCATTTCTTTAAAGTAATCTTGTACCGCTAACCAAGCAAAGATTACTAGACACATTGCAAGGTCATCATGACATCCTTCTTCTGCTTCAAACGATTCTCGTTTGGAAATAAATGTTGTTAGTTCTGCAATAGTCTCGTAGTCTGGAATTACAAGTTTATCATCTTCAATAAAAGTTTTTAAGTTTAGACATCCAATCTTTTTCACAGTCTTAGACATCTTGACACCGAGTTGTGTTTTCTTTCCAGAAAATCCTGTGCCAACAATCTGACCAGCACGTCCTCTCATGGCACACATAAGAATATGATCGTACTCAAGATCATAATGCATCATAGACGCTACCTGATCTCCAATATCATTAACTTCAGTTAGAATGTATGCTCTATTATATCCTCTGGCAATATCAACAATAATTGTAGGGAACATGATAGCTTTAATTTCATTGTTCCTATATCGTGCTACCAACCTGTAAGGGAACTTTGTAATGTCAAAAACCAAAAATGCACTATAATCGCTACCCACACCACGGGCAACGTCAACAGTAATAATGTAATCGTGGTCCTTTTGCGGGTTTTCATATACTACTAAACCTTTATTATTACTAGTAATAGGATCATCATACACCAGTGTTCGCAATTTACTTGCAGCAATTAATGTATCTACAGATCCCAGAAACTCACACTCAAATTCTTGAGTGAACTGTCGTTGAGAAGTGTTTGCAATAGTTTGTGCTTTCCAATTTGCATCTCTACCCGGAACTTGACTCCAATGTACTTCTGTAGTGATGTATTCGTTCTTACCTCTCTCAGCATCATGCCAGAGCTTGTAGAACATGTTCATCCCGTTAGGGGTAGATATGATAATAACCTTAGTAGACTTACCTGAGGAGATCGTAGGGTATACTGAGGAGAAAAACTGCTCGGCAATGTGAGTTGGAACGAATGCAAATTCGTCCAAGAAGATGATGTTGAATGACATACCTCGGACAGCAGAACTAGAAGTAGATGCTGCCATGATCTTAGAACCATTCTCAAGTTCTAGAGATCCTTTATTCCACGACACAATACCTTGCTGCATCCACTTAGGAAGGTTTTCATAAGCAAGTTGCAACCTGCCGAGAAGTTCTCTGGATGTGCTTAGTTTGTTTGCTAGAATACCGATGTTGACATTATCATTAAAGATACAATAATGCAGCAGGTAAGAAACCACAGTGGTACTCTTACCAGTCTGACGTGGTAGTTTGGCAATGTTAAAACGATTACTGTGGAACCTTTCAATCATTTCTTCTTGAAAGTCCCACATCTTAAATGGCACCAGACCCTCATCCAGTGACACAATTTTGATATAATTTATAGTAAAGTAGACGGGATCGTCAGCACATTTTAACCACTCCTGAACTTGATCAGGAGTGAAACTCATTTCCACATTCGCCGCCTTTAGATTAGGCGAACCTTTATAAACTTTATCAGCCATTTATCAACAGTTCCAAGCTCTCAGTGATTTATTAATTCTTGAATCAGGATCTCTAGAAGTTTTCTTGGAAGTTAATTTCTTTTTCATTCCTTTCATTCTAGCGCAGAAGGATGCCCTCCGGGGATTTCCAACCTTTTTGCTTGGTGCTTTAAGGTCAGATCCTGGATTTTCCTTTTCATAAGATCTGCGTCCTTTTGCGTTAAGTCCTCCTGACTTACTTTTGCCTGACTTTTTTGTCCAGGCTGCTCCTTCTTGGGTGAGTTCAAATTCTTCTTTAGCAGTCCTCTCCGACTTTTTGAAAGCATCCTTGTCTGGATAATCGGAGGATCCAGGTTTAGCAGGTGCTTCTCCACGCTTCTTCTTAGCATGGATGTTGGCATAGAGTCCATTCTTCGCTTCGCTTAGTTCTCTAAATTCTTTAAATGTCTTCATGCCAGCAGGGAGGGTTTACTAGGGTATTTATTCAATTAAGATGGGCAACAGATGATGCCCACACAGAAGCAGAAGAACCTGTAGTTGCTTCAAGAGTTTCTGCAGGAAGTTTCTTTACCTCAACACGCTCACCAGCGCCGATGTAAAAATTATTTCCATTGCTATTAACAATCAAGCAAGCAGCACTATTAGTATTTACGACTGAGACTAATGTTGCTGAAGATACATTGCTTGCTGCAGAGTCAAGATCAACAGCAACTGATACGGGTTTGATAATCATTGTTCTATAATTTTTAATTATTTATCTTCTAATTTATTTTTTGCTTGCTTCAACATCTTTGCAAGATCAGCAGTGGATCCTACAAACATAGTATTGTTAACTGTTGTTGGTCCTTTCTTTTCTTCTTGACCTAGATCTTTCATCTTTTTCTGAAGATCAGATAATTTATCAGTGATGTCAGCAACGTTCTTAATGCCCTGGAAGGCGACTTCGTATGCTCTTGGGTGATTACTGCTCCTAGCAACGTCAAGCAACTCCTCAATGGCAACCTGACCCTTCTGAATGAGTTCATATAACTCACCACGGGCATACTTGTAATCTGTCTCTACATCAGCACTAGTAACATCAACCTTTTTGGGTTTGGGTTGCTCCTCTTCATCCATAGGAGTGATGTCAAAAACATCCTCCATGTTCTGCTGAAATTTATTGTCCATGATATATCACTCCTTCATTAAATCCAAAATCATCATCTGGTTGTAACAGAGCGTCGTCAGCAGCATTAATAACACCATCAGTGTTCTTATCTTCTAATGCTTTAGGTGTAACATTATACTCAAGTGCTCTTTGGTTGGTATTAAGATCACCAACAAGAGTAGTAGCAATAGCCTTTCTAATGATATCATTGGCAGCAACAGGACCATACATGTATGTCTTGACTGTAAATCTTAGGGTATAATAAATATATCTTCTTGTGGAATAATCACCTTCATAATCATCAGTAAAATCAATATTTTCTAAGATGATGGGAAGGTCTCTTTTCTCATCCATTTCGGGAATAAGATTTACCGTCATTGTAAAATTAGGTTGAAAGAAAGGAAGAATTTGCTCAAGAATTTGAAGAGCATCATCTTGAGATTTTGAAATTACATTTAATTCAAATCCGATATTGTATGGAACAGGAAGATACTGCACATTGGTTGTGGTTGTTTGTCCATCACCAACCTTCCTATTTTTTTGAATAGGCGGAACTTTTCTTCCAGCATCATAATTAATTCCAGTCATTTCAAATGACATTCTAGGTACTGTAATAGTTACCTTCTTGTCTAGATCTGGCGACTGTGTTAGTCTTGCTAAAAACTTTTGGACTGGACCATATGCCAAGGGAACCTTCTGCTCTACGACAAGCTTGTCATTAGCATCAAAAGTTTTTAATTGAATATTATTAAAAAGAGTACCAAATGTAGTTACTGTCTTCCTAATAATTTTGTGATAAAAATAATTTCCTAACATTAGAAGCTACCTGTAAAATTACCAAATTCGCCAAAGGGGTTTTTTTCTGTGAAGTCAAGAATGTCATCCGCTGCCGTTTCAAGTTCTCTATTTTCAGAAAATGAATCAGTCATATCAAGAGTATCAAAAGAACTTACAACCCACTTAGCACCAGAATCCTCACCACAGATCTGCTCATTAATATCAAAAGTTCCGTTCATATATGCTGCTTTCAAAATCCTTGTGTCAGGATCAAACTCAGCAACTTTACCAACGGTATTACCTGGAGAGGATTCAATTACAATAGTTGGATTCCAACCTGTGATATTTGTAATTTGACCAATGTCATCATATTCAACATCCCCATAAATGTATGGAGTTGTTGGTGAGTTAACTCTACTGATGACACCATTAGTAAGTTCAGTTGTTGAATTACCAATCAAACTATTAGTTGGCGAATACCAGAAGGCAGTAGGAGGTGTAGTATATTTACCACCCGCACTGGTGATAGTAATAGCACCTAATTGTCCTTGAGCATTAGCTACCGTAGTTGCAGCAGCATCAAATCTAGTTCCAATAATTTTTTCATCTTGGGTAAAGTTACCAGAACCACCAAGACTGAGTAGAATTGGATATACTCCAGATTCCATTTCAGTATTATCAATTGTTGGCACACCAGTATCAAAGATACTGTCACCGTACTCAAAGACTTCACATGTCATGGTATATGTATATAGACTTCCTAGTTGATAGAAAGGTTTTTGATTTTCTACATATTTGATTTCAAATACTGTCTCGTTTAGTGGAAACCAAATAAGGTCACCATCATTAGGTCTTCCAGATACAATTTTATTAGTAGAGACATCTACAAAATCTTTCCAACGTCTCCTTGATACTGTAAGTTGAATCTCGTCAGTAACTCTCATACCAAACTTTGATAGCATGTCTCCATTACCACCAAACTGATCAAAGCTTTCAAGATACATCTCAATAAGATAACTATCCTTAAACTGCGAGTAGTAGATGTCATTCCATAATTTATCCTCATGGATTTGACGAGGAATGTAATAACATTCCAGACCATACATTTTGATCTGTTCGTCTACAAGATCCTGAACAAGACCTTGCTCACCTTTTGTTCCTTGTGTGAAATATAAATTTTTCATCTTACCCAATCATATCTAGTGGTGGTAACTCTGCTGCTAATTTAAATTCACCAAGAATGGTTTCAATTTCTTCTTGTGCATCTTCATAGAACTCTCTACCATTCAAAGTTGTACCACCAGGAAGTGATACGTTCTTGAATTTAATTAGATTCTGACCCCACTGACGTTTGATCAGAGCGGTAAGATATCTCTTTAACCATACATCATTATAAATTTCTACTGCATTATTAGGATCAATCATTCTATAGCAGTCAAGAATTAAATGTTGTCCTGCAGTAATATTACCCCAGTCAGTATCAATGTATAATTTATTTTCTCTCTTATTAAATCTAATTGGTTTGAAGTTACCAATAACAAAATCAAGAGTTTCCAGATACTGCTTAACCATATAGTAGTTCAAGATTTCCATTGAACCAAAGTTATAGAAATCATTTAGAAACAACTGATACTTCATACTAAAAATATTTCCTGATGTCGCTGATGAACTATTGTCATAAGCATAGACTTGCGTTACACCAAGCACATGCTCGGGAACAGTAATATAATTATTTTGCTCCTTAAAATCAGTACCAGCAATTGTACTGCTCGCTTTCGCGTCAGTAATCATTTGTTTAGTAATTTCTACTTTTAAAAATGTTTTGATGCTTCCATCAAAATGACGCTCTTGGAAGAATTGAATAGCATCGTCCATGAGATCCTCAATCTGATCATCATCTACATTAATCTCTAGGACGGGAAAACCTAATTTCCTTAAGCAGTAGTCAATTAACTCCTGGCGTGTTGAGGGTCGTGCCATGAATAAAAAAATACCCTAGTTTCCTAAAGGTATTTATAACCTATACTCCTTCGCCAGTTTTCCAGAACATTGCTGTAGTATTAAATGAAATTACAATCTTATGTCGGTCACATTTTTGCTCAATGGTATCATGATGTAAATTGGAATGAAATAACAGTAGTCTATTATCTTCACATTTTATTGGATACATGTTAGTGGAAAAATCATTAACATTATCTGGTTGTGCTACTGCACTAAATTTATTAGGATCATAAAACTGTAACCAATTTTCTTCATTGGTTTGAACATAAAAAGCACCCGAAATAAAACTTCCTGGATGAGTATGGGGGAAAAGATAATTTCCTTTCTCTCCAATGTTAAACCACATTTGAGATATTTTAATATTTCTGGCAATAAACTCGTTATACCCATACGCAAGAAGAAACTCATAGATGTGTTTTTCTACTTCTTTAGTCAGATACTTAAATGGCGGAATTCTATGGAGACTATTTTTTTCATGATGTGAAGAATGTACATTGAAATAATCATTTTGATTGAATGCATTATCTTTCCATAAGGAATAAATTTCTTTTTTAAATTCTTCATTATAGTCAGAACAAACATCATCCGCAGCATATACTGTTTGCGGTAATATTGCGATCAATTCACCTTTACTTGTTTTCATTCATTATCCTCATTATTATTAATCATATCATATTCTTCTTTATATTCAACTTCTTCCAGAAACCAATGTTTTGCAGATGCGAGGTTGTCAAAAACTTTTACTTGATCTTGAAACTCACACCAAAATAAAAGATTTTCTGGAATCTCTTTATTATCTACAGGTGGGAGATCTTCTTCTGGAGAACCTTCATCAATGAAAGCGTCAATAACCATGTGAGTTTTTTCACCCCATTTCTTTTCAAGTTCTTCAATAACTTGATATAGGGGGATATCCGTATCAATGCTCATTTTAACTGGTAATAAATAAAACTGACACAATATATAGTCACTTGATTTGAGTGAAAAATGTGTTATAATGTAGTGTATGTACGACAAAAACAATGAGCATTCAAATTTTACTTCTTGAAACCGGCGAGTCTGTAATTGCAGATGTAAGAGAAGCACTTGATCCAGGCGAAAATAAATCTTTGGGGTATTTGGTTGATCAACCCTATGAAGTAAGAGTATCAATGAATCAAAGAATTAATACTGAAGATATTGATGATGCGAATCTTGAAAATTCTTCTTCTGTTGAATTTAGAGCGTGGGCACCATTATCTGCTGAAAGAACTTATCGTTTTACTGAGGATTTTGTTCGTTGTATCTATAAACCACATGAAGAAGTTGTGGGTCAATATTTTGAGATTCTTCAAAAATGGCAAGCAGCAAATACAAAAACCGTTTATCCTGAGAAATCTTTAACTAATACATCACCTTTCATTGGAAATGAATCTGAAGATCCATCACAAGCATTAGTTTCAGAATCTAACTGAGGAATATAAAAATGGCATTAATTGATACCATCAACATTTTTGATAACTTAAATAATCTTAGAGCAAATAACGAAAATTATGAAGTTGAAGACTACGACGATTATGTTGTAGTTGATAACTTTGCGTTTGATATTCAAAAGTTTGAATCATCGCTTTTAAAATTTCCATTTGATGTCGGTCATCAAGTTGCAGAAATTTTATATGAACATAGTGATGATAAACAAGAATTTAGAAGACCCGACCTGGGTGCAATTCAACTATATCCTAATCATTACTTTGATAACTACATCAGAAACATTCATGAGATTTTAGTTGATACTGAGTATGTTCCAACTACATTGGAAGGTCAATATTATAATCAGGAATACTATCAATTTCTGACTACGACTGCTTTAATTAATGGTCATTTAATGTATGAGGGCATGATTATCAATGAAAATGCAAATTTTCCTTGCCCTGAAAGTGGAGAGTATACCGCTACTTTAATGTTTGACAACGATACTGAAGATCATAAAATTGGACTAAATTTCTGGAATTTCCAATATGAGGACAAATCATATAGTGGTACTAGTGAGATTATGCTAGAAGAAGAAGAACTCCAAAGAGAAATTCAAGATGTTTTAAACTTGAAGTGTATGGTAAATAATGATCTCGTTAAATATGAAGAAGTGAAAGACCATCCTATGTTTAAAAAAGCTCATTATATTCCATCTAAAAGAAACCGACTTGTTATCTGGAAAAGTGATAAATTCACTACCCCACAATTTACAGAAAATGAAAGGTATACTTTTACTTGTTCTTTTGCAACTCCCCAATGTCAGCAGCAACAACAACAGCATTACGAAGAATAACCCTAGATAAATTTTCTAGATATACTTCTAAAGAGTTAGAAGAGATATGTGAATTTAATCCTGATATGGAAGTAGAACTTCATAAACATGAAGGAGGAAAATATCTTAGAATAAAAAATGTTTTGAAAAGACCTGATGATCTTGCAGAGTTTTGTTCAAAATTTCCATGTCAGGACAGAAATAAATCAATTGAACTTGGTCAATCATCTGCGGTAAAAAGTAAAGCTCCAGGGTTTCAACAACCAATTGATGACATTTACCTGACTAAATTGAATAGTCAAGTTGCTAAAGTTGGAAGGGATAATAAACTTTTTAAGTATAGTTTAAATGATATTAGATTTAGAAACTATACTAATTGCTGCTACCCTAGCATGAAATCAATTGGCAAGAATTATATGCCGCATGTTGATTATTTTTCAATTGCTGCAAATTTTTACCTGACTGATGTAAAAAATACAGGAACTTCTTTTTATAAAATTAATACTAAAACAAATCCAATTTATACTGATGATGATCTTAGCAGAAGATTAAACGAACCTGATATTAAAGAAGTATATGATAAAATTATTTCTAGTAAATCATTTCCACCCTCATGTTTAACTCAGGAAAAATATGATGAACTTATGCTTGAAGATGATGTAGTTGAAGACTGGGTTCACTGGAGTGGTAATGATATTTGGTCTAGATATCTTTACATCCCTGCTGAATATAATTCTTGTTTAATGTATCGCGGCAAAATTTGGCATACAATTACATATGATCCTACAGTTGAAGATGTTAGATATTCTTTAGTTTCTGTAATTAGATAATAAAAAAGGGAGGTCGTAAGACCCCCCTCTTTTTTTATGAATCTGATATCAGACCCATTCACCTCTATTCAATTTGTTACCTGGACCTGATGCGATACCATTCCAAAGTTCAAGAAGTTTTGATACCTGAACTTTATTATGAAGATGGGTTACATCATCTCTCCAACCTGAACGCATTTGGAGTGCATATTCAACTGCATCCAAATACTTAGTTTTAGCAGCTTCTGCAGCTGCCTCATCTTCTATATCTCTAAAAGTCCAATCTACTTGATTGAGAAGGGACTCAAGTCCCGCAAAAGTGCGGGACTGATCTGTGATTGCATTAAGAATACGATCAGCCATTGTAGTGTTTCTCCTAAATTATGCTTGTGATTCCTTCCAGGTTACCCTTGCGGATACTGAATAAGGATTGTTGATGCTAACGTCCGATGAGTCAACAACGTTTGCGATGATAGTCAGAATATCTGGTCCGTTAGGGAAGGTTCCGTCACCACCAAGAATTGAGTTGCCAAGGTCAGAGATGTCGGTAAGATCAAAGTTAGTTGCCTGCGTTTGACCATTACCAGCACCTGCCGCTCTCAGCGATAGAATTCCTGAACCACCTGAGATAATATCATCAGGCGCGTGCTTGACAAGTTGACATAGTGAAGGTTCCTGAACATTCTGATATGCGTCAGTATTTAATTGAGCATTCAGTTTCAAAGTAAGTTCTGTATCATGAGTTGTCAAGATACCCAAGGAAGAAAGCGACAATTGCATTCTGTTGATAATTTCTCTTTCTCCCAGTGCGCCCGTGATTGATGAGTCAACCGAAGGTGCAAGTCTAATAGAGATCAGAGGAATATCAGTTGGAATTGAGTTGTCAGTTCCAGAAGGAGCACCAACACCGAAAGTGGTACTACTGTTAACAGCAGGATTACCTATCTTAGTGTTGATAACACTAGCATAGTTCCATGGGAACTCTTCAGTAGTACCTTCAAGATATTGAATATAAACAAAGTGTGTACTGCCTGATGTACGAGTTCTTGGGTCAATTGCTCTACCGTCAGCGAAGTAACCGCTCGCGGCACTAGAATGGAAGATCAGTGAGTTGGAAGGTAGACTACCTGCATCACTAGATGCGAATGGAATTCTGATAAAGAATTTCCTATTATACCAAGAAGACCACTCTGACTGAATAGTAGAGTTGGAATTTGTATTAACGTCAACAGCAGTTGCGTTAGTAAACTTCTGGACATTACCAGCAGCGGTGAACAGATACGCTTCGTCATCCTGATACATACCATCCATAATAACTGAAGTACCCCAGTGGAACAGAGTTCCAGTGAATGTTGGGGATGAACTATTTTCAATTTCATAACGTGCAGGCAAGTTACCTGAACGGAAATAAGATTCTGTCAATTTGTTATTATGCTTGAATTGATGGACATACTTGACATGACCGTTTTGATCTTTGAATCCAAAACGAATCTTACCAGCACCATACCAGGAATAATCCATGTAGCACATCTGAATCTTAGTAATATCCAGAGTGTATCCAGAAGGACCATCACCATCTGCTTTATCAAGGTTCCACTCGGCTTGTGGTACTTTCGTATCTACAGTCTTAGTACAGATAACCTCACTTGTAGTGATGCCGCGATAAGAAGGTTGAACTGTGAGTTGAGTGTTACTGGTTACTTTAACAACCCTGTAAGTCATGCCACGAACAACAATATTTTCACCCTCAATAATTTCTGATGTAAATTTAGTATCAGTACCAATAATAATATTAGAATTATTCTCAACAGAGACTAAACCAGGAAGTTGAAGAACTGAACTTCTTCTTACACAGTTAATGGTGTTGCCATCAAACTCATAGTAGAAACCATTTTGCTCATCAAACATACCTGCGCGAATATCGCAACCAGACCAGTTAAGAACTTGTGCTTGTGGGAATCCGCCAGAAGAGGAAATTGCAGGTGTTGATTCAAGAAGATATTGGAATCTGAATTCATCAATAACTGTATTGACGAATGACTCGTTATTGAATGCAACGTCATCAGAATTAATGACTTTCATCTTCAGACCTACAGTAAAGTTATGTGGTTTAGAACATCTTACTTCACCAAGAATTAATTGATGGAATGTAATTGTTGTGCCACTAATAGGTGCAGTTAAAGCATTAGAAATGACAACTGTTGTTGCATTTTTAATTTGCGAAATTCTAGTTCCAGATACAATACTTGCTGATCCAGTTACGAACATATGAAGTTCATATACACTTGAGTCAGCAACTGTAAGTTCAGTACTATTCTGCGCCGCGCTAATAGCCTCAGATGCAGTAGCCTTTGGACCAGTTACATAAGTAAGATCCAAAATTGGTGTCAGAGGAATAAAGTTGATCGCATATGAAGTCTGGATACCTTTACCTGACTGATAACGGAAGTACTTACGAGTCTGTCTAGAGATTCTAGAGTTAGGTGACTTAGAAGTACCGATTTCCATACCACCATCAAATGGTCTATGGAGATAGAATCCATCAGGACGTACATAGATGTAAGAAGGAATCAGATAAACGATGCTAGAACCAGTAAAGTCTAAGTCAATATCTACTAGCAGGTTGTCGTCATCTGTAACTGCAGTAATTTTTCTTTCAATAATTACACCAGGAGTTGTTGCTGGGTTTACAATTCTCAGTACATCTCCAATTTTGAAGAATCTTTGGAATGCAGAACTAGAACCAATAATTTTTCTACTACCTGATTCAACAGTCAGACTACCAGGACCAGTAACTTCTCCCGAAAGATTACTACTGATCAACTTATGGAAACCGCTACCAGAAGAAATTGTAATATTTACTGGAGGAGCAGCAAGTGCATCCGCCTCAGTATCACAGATTTCAATCGTATTATGATCAATTTGAGAAACAAAGTAATCTTTGCCATCAGTAAGACCAGAAATTGCAGTGTTACCACCAGCATCATAGATTACCTTAGTACCAGATCCAAAGAAATGGTTATTGATAGTAATCTGATTGTTGGCAATGTTAGATCCAGCATTGAAACTCTTATTAGTTGGTGGAATCTTGAATGGAATTGTGACTTGAAGTTCAGTCTCACTGACTGCTTTAGTTGTGGTATAAGAACCATCAACAACACCAAAATCAGCAGTTGTGTTCTCAAATGTGTGAGAACCAGTACCTTGTGATGTTATATCAATAATTGATCCACCTTGAGATGCCGCTAATTGGAATCTGTTTCCAGTGATAGGATAAACATAGTAGGAAGTTCCATTAGTTAATCCACCAATCTCAGTACCAGTTGTATCATACTTAAGAAGTTCACCAGCAGAGAACTGGTTATTTGCAATAAAGATGCTATCAGCAAATGGGTTATTGATAACGGCAGTAAATCCAATCGTACCATCAATACCAGCAAGTCTTAATGGTGAAGCACCTGTACTTGTTTTAATTCTAAATCGGTTAGAATCAATTTTGTCCATATACCAAACGGTGCCAGCACTGTAAGTACTTCTATTACCAGCATTATTATAGTAATAGTGAATATTACCACTACCAGATTGGGTTGCACTTGAATTTGTTACCAAACCATGATTTTCTGCATAGAAACTATCATTAGTGGACGTGTTTCTCTTAGCCAACATAATATACATGTTGGTTTGTCCATCAGAATTAGGACCATTGAAACTACGGTTCAGAGTACTACCATGTCCAACGTTATGATACCAGTGGAAGTGCGTTGATCCTCTGATTCTAAAGTTTTGTCCACTACTTTCGTGCTGAGTATAGAAGTTATCAGTCCAGTAAGTTTTTACGTTATTTCCGTTACCATTACCAGTAGTATATCCATGACTATGATTACCATTATTCTGCCCGTTTACACCCTGGTTTTCGTGGTCAGTAAGGAAGTCATATGTTCCTTGCCATTGAGACGTTCCAAGAGGAAGAGATTGATGGTGGTAACCATAGGTTTGCCAGAAAGTTCCATAATATTGACGCCATGACCAGTTATACCAGTACCAGTTAGAACTTGCACCAAAACCAGGACCAGGAGAGTTTCCACTACCTTGTCTGTTAGTACTAAAGTGAACCGTGAGATCCCAGTTCTGTCTACCTAATCCATAGTTACTGTCAATGTTACTGAAATCCCAACCAGAATAAGTATTACCAAAGATATAATAAGTACGGAGATATGTATACCACTGACTATATGCTTTATATTCTTCATAGATGTTATAAACAAGACCTACATTGTGGTTACCAAAAGTAAACGTACCACCAGTGGAAAGGTTTTGAGTATAATTCAATCTCATACTGTGATTCAGTTTGAAATTGTTATCATCAATTTTTTGAATATAATAAACCTGCATTCTAGCCAAACCAGCAATAGGAGTATCTCCTGGGTTTGGATAGTAAAGAACAGCAGCTTTATCATGGAATCCGTGACTATCAATATTAATAGTATCAGTACTATAATTAATATCGGACTCATCAAATCTCTTAGTATAAGTAGATTCGTAGTTATAAGGTACTACTTTTGTTTCATCAACATCAAGCACACCAGATGCTTGAGCTAATGTTTCAACAATCTCATTAGCAATTCCTGTTCCTTGCCAACCGTTAACATTTCCTGGTTCGTCTGCTGTTGAATCGGGAATCTCCAGAACTTTTGGAGAAACGGTATTTACAAAGTAGAAGTTAGTATCATCAGCAAAACCATGCTCATACTTAGTTGTAAGCATGACTTTGGTTTGAGTCGCATAACTAATGACCGCATAATCTCCCATTCCTTGGTGATTAACACAGTTATACCATAAGTTATTGTAACTTGGACTAGAACTAGTGACATAAACTCTAGTATATGCTCCAGCTGAACCGGCAGTTCCAGATACATAGACATATTGAGACAATACATTACCAGCATTACCGGCTGATGTAACATCTTGGGCATCAGCAAACTCAAGTTGATGAGTCGTGTTGGTGCTGCTTGACTGATCAAACACATAGATAGCACCTCTAGCAAGATCTAGTCTAGGTGTAAGAACCTCATCAATAAAATACTTATTAGAAGTAGTTCCAACACCGCCAGCTGCGATTACATAATCAATTTCAGTACCTTGAATATCAACCGTGTCGCCATCTGTGAAAGTGCCCGATGCATTTGCAATGGTGAGTAAGGTTGATCCACCAGCATAACCACCACTACTATCTCCACCAACAGCAACAACTGTTGCTAGTGCCCCACCACTTGTAGACAAGGGAGTATTGATAGTAATATCAGCACCAAGATCAGCAGTTACTGTAAGTACCTGTACAGGTTTGACTGTTACAACTTTTTCAAAATAATCTGATGTAATACCTTTAGAAGCACTCAAATTAACTTGAGAACCTTGGAAGAATTGTCCCGGAATAATAGAAGTATAAGTACCTTGCAATAGTGTAGTTGCAGGTTGATTAGCTCTTGCTTTATATGTAAATGTTGTGGTGCTTGGTACTGATTGAATTAGATATGCACCTTCAGCGGTTACCGAGCTAAGACCAGTAACTGTGATGGGAACACCAACTTGTAAATTGTGATCATACTGTGTAGTAACAGTAATAATTTCACTATCAAGAATCGCCCCTACTGTGTCAATGAACGGAATAGTAGTATCAGCGGTAGATGCATAGAACGAAGGAATATTGTTAATCGTCTGAAGTGTTTCCCACTTAGATGATTGTGGACCGTATTCAAAGTCAGTATCAATCAGGTTTTCTGGGTTGGATACTCTAAATTTTGAAACAGCGTCAACATAAGTCTCGGAAGGCTCAATATTAACGTAATCTTTTTCGTAGAAAATCTGCAGTTCATCAGAGGCATTCATGCTGCCTGTTGCAAAATTAATGATGAAAGTAGTTTCATCGCTAGCTGTATCATAAGTTCTTGAGTCCAAACCCAAGGAATTGTCACTAAAACTATAGATGTTTACATTATCAGTAACGTTAGTGATCAGCAGCAGCCTTGTTGATGCGATATTACCCTTTACCTTTACAGACCTAGCGGCTGGATCAAAGGTGTAATAGTGGATTAGTTTCTTTGCCATTTGTTAATTTCCTTACAAGGTTATGTTTATACTTCTAAAAATCAGAGACCAAACGCCACTGCCATGGCAAGAAGTCCTTGTCTAGTAGCAAGCTCATGTCCTCCAGACTTCACTCCGTCATGAACAACAGCCGTCGCTTTAGTGGTATCAACTGTGATTTCTCCTTCCGCACCAATAAAGGTACTGTGTTGAGCAGTTGTTCCTCTTCGGAATTGTACTTGAGTAGTCATTCTATTAAGCTAGAGATTTTCTTCTTTTATTTATACAAATAATTATATTATGGTTCCGAATTTTCTTGGTGGACTAAAGAGGAAGAGTCTTGTCTTCGCATCACCTGCAGTTATAAGTTCCGCTGTAGTCGCTTGTGTAATTCTGGTGACACTGCCTGGGTTGTTTCCAATAAGTGTAAACAAATTGGTAGAAACAACTTCTCCCTGTGCCCCAATAGAAGTTTCATCATAATCAATTGCTCTAGCAATAGTTGCTCCATTGAGACCGAAGAGAGAACCAGATCCTTCATATGCTCTAGAACGAGTATCATGAGAATCACCAGTAGCACTAACATATGCGAATCCACTGTTAGCACGGGTAAGTTTGATATCAGTTGCTTCACCTGAGATTGTTGCCGATCCTTCAGTATCGTAATTACCTTTAGTGAAGGATTCCGTAGCACCATTGCGGAATTCAAAGAGAGTAGTGTTCTCAACATCAATTGTTCTAGATTCTGCTGCTCCTCCGAAGGTTGAAAGTGTACCTTCACCAACGAAACTAAGAGTAATGATTGGAACAACTGTATCATTATGAACATTTGCAGTTCCAGAACCAGCGAATCCTCTTGTTCTCGTGGAAGTAGCATTACCATTAAATTCATATAGGAATGTTTCTTCACCAGGATTAAATCCAACAACTTCAGCGCCACCACCAAATGTAGAGAAAGAACCTTCTCCATCATAGTTACCCTTAGTAAAGGATTCTTCATTAATTCCAGAAAGGAACGTAGATCCAGTACCTGCGAAGATTCTAGTTCTGGAATCGTCACTATCACCACTGATTCTGAAGAGACCCGTTGTTTCCGGTGCGACAGATGCAACTTCTGCTGCGTTACCAACACTAAAGAGAGAACCAGAACCAGAGAAACTTCTGTCTCTGAGGACACCCGCAAATCCTTGGAATGTAAAGAGACCGATAGATTCTTCATCTATTGTTACCGCTTCGGCAGCACCATTAAATCCGAAGAGTGAACCTTCTCCAATATAAGGTCTTGCGAATGCTTCGTCCAGATTATCGCTGATAGTAATATTACCTTCAGCAATAGCAGATCTGACGAATGCATTTGCTTCTCCACCAGAAGCCTTGAATAGAACAGTGCTTTCTGGTTTGGAAATTGCTGTAACTTCTGCTGCACTTCCTGCACTGAAGAGCGAACCTTCTCCAGCAAATGCTCTTGTGCGAATATTTTCTGATTGACCAGAAATAAATTCAGTTCCAATTCCTTCGTATGCGCGTGAACGATCTGTATTCGCAGATCCAGAAGATACGAAAAGAACGGTGCTTTCTGGTGCATCAATTGTTGTAGATTCTGCACCACCACCGAATCCGAAGATTTGACCACCACCAAAGATTCTGAGATTAATCTTAACAATTGGTTCACCACTAAAGGTGAATGCTCTTGTGTCGGTGAATGGATTAAATCCAACAACCTCTGCACTAGAACCAGCAGTGAAGAGTGATCCACTACCATTATAAACAATGGTGCGAACAGGAATTGCATCACCACCAATCGCAATACTTTCACCTTCAGGATTAGTGAAGATGTTGAATCTAAGTTGAAGTTCAGGAGTACCAGAAAGTCTGGGTGAACCATCAGGACGTGATGTCCAAGAAGGAAGCCACTTAGATGGTGAAGTACCGTAGGCACTAAAGAGAACTGTTTCTGTTGATGGATTATATCCAGCTACCTCAGTTGCACTATTGAATGTGAACAGTGAACCCGAAGTTCCAGGTTCTGCAAGATCACCATAGTATTGATAAACATTAATCTTGCGAGTATCACCATCACCATAGACGAATGCAGATCCACCGATTTTACCGTATATGGAGTTGACATAACGAGGAGATGGACGGTAACTGCGCCACTCATTACCTTGGTTGTGGGTATAAATTCTGGGGAATACACCCTTAGATACATATGCACCCTTAAATGCAACTTCAGTATTACCAAGAATTCTTGGAGTTCCAAGAAGATGTTGAGTTCTCCAATGTGGACGGAATCTAACCGCAGCATTAGGAGCGAGAGGTGTCTCCTCCTTAATCTTGATATTTCCAGATCCGACCCAGTTTTCAACATGCTTCTCAACTGCAGCGCCAGAGAATCCAAAGAGGAATGTTTCTTCTGGTGGGTTAAACCCAACACACTCTGAAGTTCCGATTGCAGTGAATAGTGACCCACTAGAGAACTCAGCAAATGTCTGCTTATGACCGCTATCTCCACCAGTAATTTCAAACAGTCTTCCAAATGGATTTTCATTACCTGGAAGAATTACAATATCACCATGATCAGTATTTGGTGGTAGATAAGCATCTACTACTGAACCATAATTTTCTGTTGTTGTAGGTGTAGATGCAACGGTTGCGAAATCTTCATAAGTTGTTCCGAGAACAATAGAGGAAGAATTATACGAGAATACTGCCTTCTCAATTTTCTCTCCAATGTGGAAGAGTGATCCTTCACCAACATATACTTTGGCGAGGGCATTAATTTCTCCACCAGAAGTCTTGAAGAGAATTGTAGATTCTCCTCCTTGAGAACCAAACTTCTCAATAGCAGTACCGCTAATTGTAAGTTTAAATGTATTGGTTGGTGGAGTGGATATTTTAATAGCACCATGTCCACCGCCACGGAATCTGAATAATCCGTATGGTTTGGTGGTCTGAGTAATAAAGATCTCACCATAATCAAAGTCACCACCACTAGTTGTGGTTAATAAACCATAGTCATCAATTGTTGATGCCGAACTGGTGATGTATCCATATTCTTCTGGAGACTCAAATACCTCAACAGAAGATGAATTATATGAGAATACTGCCTTCTCAATTTTCTCTCCAATGTGGAAGAGTGATCCAGAACCAACAAAATCTCTAGCTCTTGGAGTTTCAGCAATACCAGAAACTTTGAACTGTTCATCAGGAACACCTCTCCAATGTGGAGTGAATGTAAAGTCAGTAGCGGCGCTTTGACCTTTATAGAAGGAAATTTCACCTTTACCACTATAAGGACCACGGAAGAATTGAGTTCTTGTGTTGCCAGTAAACTTATAGAGACCAGTTGCAGATTGTGTAGTCTCAGTGATAATGATTTGACCGAAGTCAACTTCACCGCCAGGAGTAAGATCACTACCAATTGTACCGTGATCAAGATTCTGAGTTGAATTTGAATTGATGAGACCGTAATCTTCTGGGGTCTCAACAACAACAATAGATCCTGTGGTATATCTAAAGGTTGCGCTTTCAACCTTATCACCAAGACCAAAGAGTCTACCCTTACCAACAAAATCTCTTGCTCTTGGAGTTTCAGCATTACCGCTGAGTTTTCCTTGTTCGTAAGGACGTGATCTCCAATGTGGAGTAAATGTAAAGTCTGCAGGATCTTGCTGCTCATTAAAGATCCTAATAGTAGTTGGTCTAACAACATAAGGACCACGGAAGAATTGTGTATCACCTTCACCGCTGAGTTGATATAACCCAGTCAGAGGTTGAATTGTCTCCGTAATAATAACCTGTCCGAGATCTTCCTCGCCTTCAGTTACTATATCAACAATTTGACCATAGTTGATATTTGTAGTTGAATTATTAGCGATTGAACCATAGTCATCATCAATAACGAACGTAACAACAGAACTAGAGTTGTAGTTAAAGGTTGCACTTTCAAACTTATCTCCAATACTGAAGAGTCTTCCCCCGCCAATGAAAGGTCTTGCCTGAGCATATGTATTAAATTCTCCGTCAGGAGCATTACTAAGTTTTGGAGACCCGACAGGAACACCTCTCCAGTGAGGCATAAATCTGAAGTCAGCAGGATCTTGCTGATCATTGAAGATCCTGATTGGTGCGCTGAGTTTATCCCAAGCAAAGATTGGGAAGAACTGTTCAATCGCAGTACCCTTGATTTCAAATAGTTTTCCGAGTGGATTCTCATCACCAGGAAGAGACCACATAGAACCACGATCTTCTTCTAACGCATAACTGAAGAAGTCACCATTATCAATAGTTTGAGTTGCATTATTAGCAACGCTTCCATAATCAGTAGGATCTTCAACCTCAACAATAGAAGATATATTGTAAGAATATGCAGTTCTTTCAATTCTATCTCCAATACTAAAGAGAGAACCGGATGCAATGTAAGGTCTAGAGAAACTATTCTCTCCTTTACTGGAAGTAGAGAAGAGTACCGTAGACTCTCCCGCTCCCGATGTAAACTTGAGATTACTATATCCACCAGTAATTCTGACTCTTGCAATAGATCCAGTATATGCAACTGGATTAGCATGAGCAATGTCACCACCAGCTAGTTCAAATAACTTGCCAAATGGTTGAGTTGTTTGTGTGGCAATTACTTGACCGAGGTCAGTCTCACCATATCCTGGTTCTGAAATCTGACCATAATCAGATATGGAACCAGACGCAGTAATTAGACCATTATCAATTGGTGTTTGAACTGTTGCAATTGAAGAATCATTGTAGTCAAAGACTGCTGATTCATCAACTGTACCAGAACTAAACAAACTACCTGATGTGAAGTAAGTACCTTTAGAGGTGATAATGGAGGACATTCCTCCAATGATTTTAATAAATTCACCCTGACTTGCTTCCTGTGGGCGATGACCATAAACATAAATTTGAACTGCAGGTTCACTAAACTGTACAGTTGCTGCACCACTAATATTAATTTCACTTTCGCCAAGATATGCTCTTGGATTAGCATGTGCTCTATCACCACCAGTGATCTTAAGATTACCAAACTTGAAGAATCCTGGTTTTAATTGACCATAATCTAAAATACCATTTGTAAATGTTTGCGTGAGTATACCATAATCTTCATTGATTCCTGCTGATTGATCAACAATTCCAGCATCAGAACTTCCGATAGTCTCATAGACTGGTGCAGGACCTTCTGCATTATAAGAGAATATTCTTCTTTCAGTTTTCTCACCGATATGGAAGAGTGATCCAGAACCAACATGCGTCTTGGCAAATGCATCGGGAATGATGTGGTTAGTGACCACAATTCCACCACGACTTCTATAATGGGGAATGAACGCAATCTGACTGCTTTGACCCTCTCCATAGGAGTCAATGTGCTTGGTAATAGAAAGCGATCCTGAACCAACAAAGTCTCTAGATCTAGCAGCACCATGACCACCACCACTAAATTTGAATAAACCAAACGTTGGAGTAGTTTGTGTTATTAGAACACTACCGTTATCAGCATCTCCTTCAGTAACAACTCCTGCTATCTGACCATAATCATCAGAAGTACTATGAGATGATGCAACACTACCATTTTCTACTAATGGTTCTAGGGTTACTGCAGATTCAGTAGTATAATCATATACCTTCGCTTCATTACCATTATTAAATCCAAACAGCACACCGCTGCCTTGATATCCTACTCTTGCAAATGCTTCTGGATTACCGCCACTGAATGTTAATCCAATGACATCTCTTCTGATAAATTGTCCTGTTGCTAGATCACGTCCAACAACGTAAGTTTGTGCTCCAGATGGTTCCTCAAGTTGATCAACACCACCTGAAAGAACTGAGAATGAACCCGAACCAGAATAAGATTTAATTTTACCGAGATTACTATTGAATCCAGTAATACTGAACAGACCGAAGGGATTACTACCACCGACATCAACGACTGTACCGTTGTCTGTCTCTCCTTCAGTAACAATTCCAGTTACTTGACCATAGTCATTAGAAGAACCTACAGTAGCGGCGACTACACCATAGTCGGCATCGCTACCATAGGTTATTATTGCATCTTCATTATAGCTGCTTGTGGCACTATCATGTGCAGCACCATAAGTCTTGAGACTTGGTACACCACCAGAACCCCCTATGTAAGGAGCGAGCATTCGCTCCAGACCGCTGCCAATCTCAAATAGGGTGCCAGACCCCGCCCATGCCTGTTTAGTGACTACAATGGCGCTCACGCGCAATATAATCGTTTCCGCAATTGCTACGAAGACTACAGTAGCAGCATTCTCTTCGCCACCACTAAAGTTAATATTACCTGATACTGGATATAACGTTTCAGTAACCCAAACATTTTCATAATCAATAGACCCAGTAACTTCATTTACAATAAAATCTTGACCTACAGGAACAATAAAATCAACGCCTACATTTACAATACTATCAAAAAATTTCTCGCCATGATTTACCGTAGACGTAGCAACATCAGTGATGCTACCGAGATCTTCGGTCTCATATACGTGAATTTGAGATGAATCGTAAATATAGACGTTGTTCATTAAGTTCCTAAAGCATTAAAAGGGGGGACCTTAATCCCCCCACAAAGAAACAATAACAAATAGATGTACACTATATATCAGTCAAGGCTGACGTTCAATGTGATCTTGATTTGGTCACCGTTGTTCTGAATTGGGTACGGACCATTTGTAAATCTTTCAGCAAACATGATGCTGCTGTGAAGAGTTAGGTCACCAGTTCCGGCAAGAGCAGGAGTGGTATGGAATGTATTCGCATCAGGTACTTCAAATACAGTATATGTAGCAGCAACAGCCGTTGAAGTTGAACCTTGAGCGATGTAGAGAACATCACCAACAGTTAGACTATGACCAGTAGCAGTTACTTTACTAAAGCTAAGTTGAATTTCTTCATCAGTAGCAGTCTGAATGTTATCAGTCAGGTTAGCACTGAGATAGATAATTCTCTGAAGACGATCAATACCGATGATAGTTGTAGCAGCAGGAACAGCATTGTTATTGCCAACAACTTGTCCAACTGTGATATCATCCATGATACCAGCAACGGCAGGCAGAGTGATGAAGTTTTGTCCAACAACACCAGCACAAGGATCAGCGTTAGTACCCTTTGAAAGAACTGTACCAGCAGCTGCAGCAGCAGCGTCAAGAACACCGTGAATGCTCAGAGGCATGTTGTTTGCACGAGCCAGATAGTAACCATAAATGTTACCAGCAGCAGCAGAGAATGTAAATACCTGCTCGGGATATGTAGCGGTAGTTACTCCACCAGTGAAGTTGATTGAGCCTGAAACAGCACCAGAGTTAGCAACAGTCATGACGACAGTTGAACCGTCTACTCTAGATACTTTAGCGCCTGCGCCAATACCAGTACCACTGATAAGATTGCCTACACTGATTGTACCAGTTACACTAGCAACTGAAATAGTGAATGCACCTGAAGAACCAGTACCAGTACCAGAAGCAATAGGATCTCCAGCAGTGGAGATTGCCCAACGGTTACCATTCAGAAGAATACCATACATGTTGGTGTAGGTCTGGTCTGAACGATTATCAACACCTGTTGGATAATCCGTGTTTGCAGCAGTGCCATATCCATTGGTATTACCATCGGCATATGGTTCATAATAAGCAGTCTGTGAAGGGACATCGCCCTCAGCAGGTGTTGTATTAGACGTAAAAAGTTTAAGAACTAAGTTTCTGGGAATCTGGTGAGTGGCGTTTAGAAGATAACGCAGCGACTCCAGTTCACCAATATTTGGTACTAAAAGTGCCATTTAAAATTTTCCTCCAAGGACATTTGATGTTTATCTGTTATATTTATAATTTTACTTTCAAAGCGATAGCAAAATTTTTGAGTGATACTGTTGTATTTATAACTTCATATTGTATGATGTCCCCTGCATTTAATTGAGTGGTCCATCCAGTCAATGTAATATCAGTATTTTTTAACGTTCCATTCAGTTGGGGCGTGTTACCACCACAAATTGTTATGGTATTAGGATAGTCCGCAAAAGTACATTTTCTAATATCAACCTCTAATGTTCCAACAGCATCAGCAATCAAAATCCATGATTGTATGACGCCAGTAACATCAATGGTTAGATAACCTTTGTTACCGTTTGTCATGGGTCTAGTTCCATTATCTACAACGTAGTTAATAGTTCTAGTCAGATCAGCGGTATTCGCTAATGCAATTCCAAAAAATGGCACACTTGTGCTCGCGGGTGCAGTTGCAAATGTAATCTGGTTTCCAGATATTGTATAACCCACCCCAGGTTGAAGAATAGTATTATTCATAGAAATGATCAATTGTTGATCATTTAATGCACTATATGTTTCTCCAGAAACTGCCAGTTGAAAGACTGTCTGTGCTCCATCAAACTGAGATGAAAGATCATCCAGAATTAAATTCTGATACTGGATACCTTTTGAGGGCGCTTCATAATTAAGACCAATACTGTAATCAGCATCATCTCCTTGAGTTACAGTAAAATTTGTCGTATTAATTTGATAATTTGACACTAGACTGTCACTCCCGGCGTTACTGTTGCAATACCCTCAATAAATCTAGTCTTCACACCACTGGCAGAAGTCAAGACAATATCGTAAACATATCGCCTTGGTTTCAATGCAGTAGTAACGGTATCAGTTAGACTAATCATCATTATTCCTTTACTTCTATCAGTAAAAGTAACAGCAAATGAAGTTGCCGCACTTGAAGTATAATAACTTGTCTTCAATTTAGCTTCTGCAGTAAACCCTAAAAGATTTACTGGATTGCTATCTGAATTCTTGATAGTAAAGCTTGCTGAAAAGTCAGTACCTTGCTCTATCACTAAATTAATTGTAATTGCAGACATGTACTAAAAAAGACCTTCTTTCTTATTTATAAGAAGGTCCCATTAATTACTCAGGAAGATTATTTAACTCATCTTCAGGAACTACTTCAAATGCGGGTGAATCTTCTTTCGTAGTAACTTCAGTAGGTTCTTGTAAAAGATCTAAAGCTTCAACAGCTCCTTTTAATTTAAGTGCTAATTCTTTTTTAGTAAGAACTTCAGTTTCTAGTTTTTTAATTTCTTCAACTGCGGAATTAAATTGAGAGATAAAATTTTCGCGCAATGCGCTTGGATCAACAGACATGGTATTACTTAGTTTCAGTTGTAATTATACTACAATTTATTTAGTCTGTCAAGAATACTTAGGGGCACATCATTGATCTGCTGTCAATGTAGATGGGAATGATCTACCACTTCCCCAAATAATTCTAACAGCTCCACCCCCACCATCGCCACCGGTAGCATTAGAAATGTTATCAGAACAACCACCGCCGCCACCATGGACACCACCATTAGATCCATTTGTGTATGATGTTCCTGTTGTTCCACCAGAACCACCCGTTCCTCCAGAGAAACCACCCGTTCCGTTAGATCCTTCCCCATAAATTCCTACACCACCACCGCTACTAAATCCGCCGCCACCACCGCCACCAGATCCATTGCCATGGGATCCTCCGTTAGTTGCTGAGCTACCACCATTTCCAGAATAACCACCAGCACCACCACCACCACCGTATCCACCGCCGCCGCCAGAAGCGTAAGATCCATCACCACCATTACCACCACCATCTCCAGTATAAGTGCCGCCAGTAGAAGTAGTGCTAGTATCTCCAAAATCTCCACCACCACCTTTTACTGTTGATGTATTAATAAAATAACTATCTGTCCCTGCTGTAGGACTAGTGCTATCGCTTCCGCCAACACCAACAACCACAGTATATGACTGACCAGGAGTTACCGAAATATTATTTTTCCAACCAAGACCGCCGCCGCCTCCACCAGATCCATATTGACCTATCCCACCAGCTCCAGAATAAGGAGTAGAACCACCGCCTCCACCAACAGCAACTACACTTACTGAATCCACGCCAGTAGGAGCAGTCCAAGAAAACGCTCCAGAACTTGTGTATTCTGCTTGACCTGTAACATCACCAGCGGATCCACCATAACCAAGTAAAAGTTGCTGCATTATCATTAGCTTAACCCCCCACCAGAAATAATAAATTCATTACTAGCACTACAAAGAATGGTACATAAACCTTTTGCGGCTAGCGTCCTGTTACCAGTATTTGAAGTACCTGCCTGATACATCGTAACTCCTCCTGCTGGCGCAATAGTTATATCACCTGCTGAGGCATTAAATACACTACACATATCACCTGCTGTCAATGTACTTGCAGGAACAGTTACTGTTGTACCACTGGCAGTCATTCTGCTTAAATAACTTACATGTGCAGTTGTAAGACTAATATTGACGCCAGCACCTGCATGAATTCCAAGTCTTCCCACGATGGTGCCATCGGCAAGAATTTTTGCTGCTGCGCCAGTACCGTCAATAGCAGTAGGACTTACATAGAAACCATTAGCTAGGAATAGATGAGCTGAGTTAGTACCACTATTGTTGACATTGCCGAGACGAACAAGTACGTCACTACCTACGTTATTTGAGTGATCTACTCTTACAGTGTTAGCAAACGTGGCAGTTCCGATAGAATTGAGGTTGCCGTTGCCTGCATCAATAGACAATTTTGCGTCAGTAACTATCTGTGAAGAGGTGCCTATCAGCAGTGAACCATATTTGCTGATAGCACTGTACAAACCAACTGGAGTGTCAGATCCTTTTACTGCAAAACCAATATTACTTTCCCAAACTCCAGTGGTATTACTATAAGCAATCGTCTTGTCTGTCGTAGCTTTCAATGTAATTCCGCCACCGTCAGCCAGAGCATCGGAGGGAACAGATGTTACACCCAACTCAATATTTTTATCGTCTACCTGTAGATTTGTAGTACCGATTGTAGTGGTAGTACCTGTAATATCAAGATTACCAATAACATAAACATCCTTATAAATTAGGATTTTTTCATCAGAATTTGTCGTGGTAAACTTAATATAATCGTTAGTTCCTTCTTTGATTGTTAATGCAGATGACTCATTATCTTTGATGAGAAAGTCAGTAGCAGAGTTAGTTACATCAATGTTAGTCTGAACTTTTAGAGTATTCTGAATCGTTGTAGTTCCAGAACCAGCAAGGGCACCAATTTTTACATCACCTTGAGTAATAAACAAATCAACAGTGTTTTGGGACGAAAGAAGTTCTCCGCCATTAATTGCTAAGTCTCCAGAAAGAACTACATCATCACTTAAAATGTTTAAATTAGTATTGACTCCAAGACTACCGGCCATGCCCATAGTAATGTCTTCAGCAGCACCAAGGAAATTTACATTAGTACTATTAGTATTAAATAAATCTAAATTAGGTGAGAAACTTTTAATATTACTATTTCTAATAGTAAAACTACCTGCTGATTGCTGACCCATTATAATGGTGGTAGCATCACCAAATGCTTCTACAGTTGTTGCATAATCATCAAATAAATTAACTGATGATGTTGTTGACGGAACTCTAATATCACCAGAATCTACTTGAAGATGTCCAGTAAATGTTGAATTCTCATCAACTTGTAAAGTATCAATATTCGCAGTACCAGTAATATAAAGATCATTCCACTCTTTTCCAGTACTACCTAAGTTCCAACTTGCAGTAGTATCTGGAATAATACTTGAGTTTATGTCCGCATTAAAGACAACATTATCAGTATCAAGATCACCAAATGTTAATGTGCCACCTGATCCATTACCTGCTCTAAATGTAATATCTCCATCTACTTCTAAGTTACCAGTAACAGCAAGACTGGTACTCAGACCAATTTTATTTGCATCTACCTTATAAAAACCTTGTCCAGAATCCCAGAATAAACTTGGTGATGCTAGTGTACCATCATCCATCCCATGAGTCTGGTTAATTAAATCAACATCTCCATTGACAATTTCATTAATACCACTTACAACCTCATTAGTTGGTGTCAGTAAAGTTGAAACATCTCCAATATCCACACCAATGAAGTTAATCATCTGGCGTTGTTGTTCAAATGTAAAACTGACTAGTACTTCTCTAATTGCCATTGGTAAGTTTCTTTAGTAACTGCTTGATTTCATCAAGTTCTTGCTTCAAAGTATTTATCTCTGAAACCATCCCTTCTCTATTTGCTTTTGCCTCAATATAATTTTCATAATCAGTACTATTAAAATTGATCACAGCACCAGTTTTAGAATCCCGATATAAATTGCTATGACCATCTACTTTAATTTTATCTATCATGAACTAGCAATAACACGAAGATCTTCAATTCTTGGAGCAAGTGCAGGATTATCACCGATAAAAATAATTTTAATAGCGAATGATGAGAATGGTTTCATATTATTTGAACTATATGCATATTCTAAATAAGATTCTAGATCTTCAACTGAAGGTGATAAAGATTTAAAGTTATTTGGAATAACTTCAGTATTTTTATCTGAAAGACCAGTTCCATTAAAGTACTCCCACACTAAATCATTGAAGTTTTCATTGCTTCCATCAGGGCGAATTTTATACATTACTTTGACGTTATCATTACTGAATACATTAGCAGTAATCTTACAGTCAATAGATGTAGCTGGATTATCTAAAGTAACTTCTTTAGTTAAATATTTAGATGCAGAAGATCCATTAAATCTATCTTCTTCAACAAATAAGAATCCTTTAGAATCAGTTACTCCAGTGATTGCTCTAGATGCTTGAGGAGATTGTCCCGCTCCGCTGTCATCAATAAGGTCACCAACCACAAAAAGATTAGGTGTAGTCAGTTTTACTTTGAGTGATCCTGTTCCAGAATCCCATCCAATAACAATTCCTGATTTAATGGTTTGAGAGTCTAACTGAGCAGATACTGCTGATTGGGCAATTGGATTTGATGGTATAAACTCACCAATAACATCAATGACAGTTAATGTGTTGTCGCTAAGATTGACATTAACAATTTGACCAGATGCACCATTTGACGCCTGTGTCAATCTAGTTGCAGTATCAACTGTATTAGTAAAGTTTCCACCAGTTGCTTGACTAAATGTCATGACAGATGTTCCTACAATATCTGGAGTGATTGTAGAAACTGAGAAATTTGAACTAGAAGAAACGGTTAAAGTTTGAGAGATTGTACCAAATCTATCCTCATTTCCTGTTGGTTTATCAATTCTACTAGAGACAGTGATCAAATTAGATCTTTCAACGTCAAAAACTGGCGATACATTATCTCTATTTGTAGATAGAGATACAGTATAGAGAATTGATTTATTACCATTAAGTTTTGACGAACCTGCTCTTAAAGATTCATTGATTGGTGATGCAATAACTCTACTATCTTCATAATAATAGTTGTCATTTGCTGTAATTGAATTTACTGTTCCGAGAGAATACTCATTAGTTGTAGCAGAATCTACTGCTTTGCCATAAGCAGTTCTAATTGTTTGAGAGACACTTGATGATGGGAATGTCAGAGTTGAGACTTGTGGAGATACAACTTGGAATAATTTATTTGTCGTGGATCTAATTGCAGTACCACCACCAGAACCACTACCAGTCATAGCAACATTAGCAGCATTCCAAAGAGTACTGTCAATCTGAATACAATATTCATCAAGTCCTACATTCTGAACATTATGGAGACCATTAATCAAAGTAACTGGAATACCGTAAATGGCATTTTGAGCACCTGATCCAATAACGTTATCCAAGATAACTAAATCTCCTTCTGTCATGCCATGGTTAGGATGAGAGATACGAAGAACTTTTTGATTAGCACCAAATTTTTGAGAAGTTCCCTCAATATTATCAACAAAAATTGGATTGTCTGGTAAGTCTACAGAACCTAGATCTTCATTGACTAATTCAATATTTGCAGTAGATGTAGTATTGAATACACATCTGTTTGCACTAAATTTAAGATCTTGTAAATCATCCTCAGACCAAGATCCAGAATTTTGAGATTTGAACAGAGACCCTACATTTGGAGATGATGACGCAACTGCCACACTATTGAGAATACTTTCCCCAACTACCGAAGTATATAATTCATAATCTTGAGAAGATGATGTTACTACAATTGCATATGTTGAATCATTTTGAAGATATACTGGACCATCAAACAAGAACTTAGAAGCAGAAGTTGCATCACTAGAGATTGAAATGCCCATACGAACTGCTGGATCAGTGATTCTCAAGATAGCAGTTGCAGTTGCGAGGCTATCACCACCAGAAATAGAAACAGTTGGGGCAGTATAGTAATTTTTACCTTTATTAGTAACATCTACTTTATAAATTCTACCGTCATAAATTTTTGCTGAGGCAGTTGCAGAAGTACCAAAAGTTCCACCGACATCACCAATAATAGTTATTGATGTTGTTCCTGTAGTATACGCAGATCCAAAAGTATCAACTTGAATATCTTCAATAATACCAGAATCTTCGTCAATATTAAATACTGTTGCAGTAATAGATGGGGATCTATTTACATTAAACTCCTCTCCTGCAATAAAGTTAATTCCATTATGATTTGAAAGAATTAAATTATATCTTGTTGATGCAGAAGTTAAGATAAGATTACCCTTAATAGTTCCTGATGCACCAGATGTCTTACCAGTAATTGTTTCTCCTTGAAGAAGAGTAAGACCAGTAGGGACATCATTTGTCATCTTAATTCTGAGAGTAGTATCTGCAGACAATGTAGTTTCACTGAAAGGAAGAACATTTCTTGTAGGAATTCCTCCGTTTGTTTCTGTCAGATACATTGAAACAGGTCTAAGCGTATCTTCCCCAGTTGGAGTTGCTTTATTTGAGAAGAACAAATCAATACTAGAAATAAATATGCCATCTTCAAATCCAGACACTGTAAATGTTTGTGCCATAGGATCTAAAAGTCCAGACTGATTAGATCCAGATAATGAACTATTTACATACTGGACACTATCAGAATTTGAAGGTGACCTTCTGTAGATGTAGGGAACTCTTGTGGAAGAAATTGTGGGACTTGTAGTCTCTGGAATACCCGATACTGTATAAGGAGATTCTGCAAAAGTAATGACATTTTCTGAATTTCCACTATTTGTGCTGCTGGATGTTAATCTAAACGATTTACTACCAACAACAAAAGATTTCTTAACACTAGACGTATCGTAGAATGTTGAAATATTAGTGGAAAAATCAAGAGTTTTCTTATTTTTTAATGGAGCAAATCCATTAGGAATTAAGAAAATACCACTAATATTTCCATTATCATCAGTGACCATAGGCTCACCAAATCCTTTTTCTGAGTATCCACCCACACCCGTGAACGGTGTGACGATATTTGTAACATCATCAGCGTTTATCCAACTAGTTACATCAATTCCATCAAAGAATGCATACAGTTTGGTATTTGGTTCCAGACCTTTGGCAACAAATTGAACCATTCTTGATCTGATATATGAATTATATGGTGTAGATACACTTCTACTTCCTTTGGTTATAGAAGCAGTACCATACGGAGACAATCTATTCTGCGTTCCATTTCTAGTTCTAGATCTAGTTTTTCCAGAAATAACAAGATTAGAAATATCTGCAAATTGACTGTTTATAGAATTAGTAGAATTGGTAAGACTATAGATTGGAGTTCCAGTCCAATTCATTTGCCACTCATTCCAAACACTACCCCAACAGTTAGTACCATTTTTTATATTATCTAAAATTGAATTCTCATTAAGAATCAATTCTGGATCAGTAAATGTATCTTTCCACTCATCAAGATTTGGTGTGAGTATACAAATACCACTGTACTTGGATGATTTATTTGGATTGATAGTAGCTGTAGTTGTCGCAGATGTATTTTGGATTACTACTTTTTCAGTATATGGAAGAGTAATAAATCCTGTGCGGTTTACATATCCATCAGCAAGTCTCTGTGAATCATTTACATTTTTCTCAATCAATTTAGTTTGCGATGATGCAAAACTTGGTCTTAAAACACCAGTTTGCATATCAACCGAACATCTATAGTCGCTTGATGAACTATTACCAATACCATGACCTTCAAAATTATCTACAAGGATACCATTTTTAAATCTATCATTTCCAAACTCATCTTTAATTTGAGCATTAAATGTATCTTGCTCAAGCAAGCTAAGTACAGTATAATATTCAAGTTTTTCAACACGTTTTTCAAGTTTTCCGATATCTCGCATTGTGTAGCGACGATTATCAAAACTCTTAGTTGTGACATCAGTAATATTATATGTGTAAGCAGGAACATTTATATGATACAAAAGGATTGCATCAGAAATTTCTGCAGGAGTTTGTGGATTAAGCGAAGGAGTTCCCTTTGATACCACAAAATTACCATTCTTGGAAATATATACGCTATCAATTCTATTGAGATAGAATTCATACCCAGACTCAAATGCAGTTCCTGATAATGCTATAGTTGATGCAGAAGAACCAGTACCAGTAAACTTCAATGCATTTGTAGTAAGTTTATCGCTGTATCCAGGAAGAACTGTTGCAGTATCAGTACCATCATAGTCAGATACTCTAGGTCTGAAATCAACTGCATCTCTTAATGAGATCTTGCCAAAAGATGAAGAATCATAATCAGGAATATTTTTGTACTCAATGTTAGTGTATGAGTCAACAGTAAAATAATCACCTGTGTTAACTCCACCAACATGCTTAAAGTAATCAAATACAACTAACAATTTATTTGTAGGGAAGATTGCACCAGGCTTTAAGATAATTCTTGCAAGATCATAATGTGTATCCCTTTGCCCGCCGTCAAAGATAAACCGATCAGTAATATCAACATCAAGTTTGGTAGCAGCTGCCGCAGTTGCTGACATATGGATAGATCTTAATTTAAGTCCATCGGCAAATCCAACAGGAATAACTGGATCGTTAAATCCAGTATTTACATTATATTCATTGTTTTCTACAAGAATTTTAGTTTTAGGGGCGGTATCAACTTTTCTTACTGGAGCAATAACTTTAAATGCAATATTCGCAAAAGATACCCCAAGATCAATATTCAGTGTTTTATTTGATCCTGACAAAGTAGTGACACCAGTTAAATCAATCAATTGACCATTCTGGGGATTACTCATTACATAATTTGATGATGTAAATCCTAAGAACTGTTCATTAGTGCCTACAGTAACACTCACTGCACCTGCACCATCCAAATTACCAATAAATTCTGCCTGGACAGTATAATTGATGTTAGTGTTATTAGAATCTAATACTAATGTTTTTATATGCTTATTTGGAAGAGGATAAATTAATGAATTCTTTTCTCCACCAGAAAGTTTTGATCTAACTCTAATAACTTTTTTAGCACTAAATGATGAAAGTATTGAACCGAATACATAAATTCTAGAGGTATCCTGAGTTCCATCTAGACAAGCAAATCTTACGATATACTTTCTAGAAACTCCAGTATTATCAACAATTCTAATAACATCACCAGATACGAGGTCTAAATCTGGTCTTGATCCTAAATTATCTGCGGTTATAAAATAATTTCCTTCAGTTGCACTAAAGGTTGATCCTCCATCAATATAATAAGTTGATTCAGCTGATGCAATATCACCTGCAAAATCATTACCTGTAGTAGCGTTAAAGAAACTCTTGACAAAGGATGAATCATAATTGATTGCATTGTCAATGTTCGTAATAGCAACTACTGCACAAGAATATCCATTATTTGCAACAATCTCAACTGTTGGTGGAGTAGAAAATGTACCAATAGCTGCCCTAGCATCGGATGTAATTGTAATTGATCTGATTTCAGTACTAACTACATTGATATTACTAGCACCAATTTCAGTTAATCTATTGACGCCATTGATGTTAATAGCTGTTACATCAGCATTATTTGTATATGCAGTTCCAAATGCAACAACCTTTAACTCTTGAAGTGTTCCTTCTTCTTCGGAGAAATTGAAAGGTGTAACATTTCCATCTTGTTCTGATTGAAGAGTTTCTCCAGGAACAAATTCTCCAGTAACTCTAGAAAGAACCAGTTCATTTGTTTGTGTTAACAGTTGCTCAACGATTCCTCTAGCACGACTTGACTGACCATCAATAAATTTACCAATAGTAAAGTTAAGAGGATTTTTACATCTAATTTTTGTAAAATACTCTACACCAAATAATCCTAACTTAAATAATGCCGACTTGTCATATACATTATTTGATGACGAACCAGAAACAAAATTAACTGATCTTGTCTTACCAATACCTATAAGGGGGGTTGAAATTTGTTCGGTTGTCTTAAGAGTACCATTGACAGCACCCATAACGATTGATTCGCCAATTTCATGGACTACGGTGCCTACTTTAGTAATAAGTGCTACTGCTTCATTCTGACTAGCATTCAAAGCATAAGATCTCACCTCTCCCGTAATACTACCATTAGTATAGTTTGCAGGAAGTGATGGTGTAGCAGTTGAACTCAAATTTTCAATTGTAACGATAAAATAATTCTCTCCATCAGGAGCAGTACCATCTAAGTTAGCTGTAGTATCACCAAATTGAACATCAGTAAATTTATCAAAAAACTTAAGTTCCTGGAAAGAATTTGTACTCAACAACCCCATACCAGTAAGTGACTGCGACTTACTTTCTACATCAGGGAATGAAAGTAGATTCTTTACAGTATAACTAGAAGACTCTGATGGTGTGATTGAATTATTTTCCTGTTTCTCAGTATCTCTTGCTTTATCTACCGTAATGTATCTAACACCTGTTGTCTCAATTTCATATCCTTTAACATATGCTTTTCCTGGTTCTAATACCAATAAAAATTTGGACTCCGAACCATTAGGATACACACCATTATTATCAGAGGTAGATAAACTTTCTTTAATTCCAATAAGGAATTCTTTGACAACATAATCTCCAGATTCGTCAAACGTTCTTCTAGCAAGAACGTCTTCAAGAAGAGCATTTGTATTTGCAATACCTACAGACTCAGTTGCCTCTCCAGAAGTTACCTCAAGTAATTGAACAAAATCTTTTTGATCTGGAAAATCAATAGGTCTCTGGACTAATGATAGAGACATCTTAAGTCTATGTGCTCCAGGAGCAGCAAAATTAGAATACCCCTGTGCATTGTCAAGTAAAGAAAAATCTTCTTCAGATGTAGTTAATTGCTCAGATACAATAAATCCAACTTTTAAAGTAGGACTATTGTTATATTTTTCAAGAATAATAGTTTCGTTTTTATTCTTAACTAGACTACCATTAATAAAGTAAATTCCTTGTCTTACTGAAGCAGCACAACCATATCCTAATGCATTACTAGAAGTAGGCTTCACATTACCACTGATACCTACAATAGCTGTAGGTGATCCTGGAGTATTTGCTGTAATTGTTTCACCTTCATTAAACTTTTCATCAATAGTACTCGTCCCGCCATTTTCATATTTGACGAATAAAGTGGCAGAATCACTGGTGGTAGCAGAAGTAGCATTTACAACAGTTCCGATAACACCAGAAGTATTGCCTGTCATTTTTTTACCGATGTAATCGGTAATCTGTAAGTTATTAGTAAAAGAACTAATTTTTACATAACTATATTGCTTATCTACAATAAGTTCCCCAGGTACAACAACAGATCCCTGTTTGAAATTTGCTTTCGCAAGACTCTCAACTTGATTTTGTAAAATTGATTGCAGCGTAGTTAGTTCTCTAGACTGAATTGAAAATCCAGGTCTAAAGAGAACTTTATAGAAGTTGCTATTCGGATCAAAATCATCAAAGTATGGAGCTTTGTTTAGATTAGTACTCTGGGGCATATTACTAGGCTAGAATGTTGTTTTGATCTTGTATGATATATATCAGAATTCTACGACCAATTTCACATCCTCAATTTGGTCAATTGAGCGAGAAACTGTTCTTCTGTTTTCAACATAAATGATATCACCTGTATACTTCTTGACTTCTGGCGTTGAATAACCATTGGCAAAAGTCAAATTGGAAGTAGTAGAACTATATGCTGTATCTGGAGTCTCAACTGATCCAGATCCCGATCCTGTAATTGCATTGCCGCCAGAGAAAGGAGTCAGATCTCCACCTTGATCTCCAGTAGCAATATGCTCATAGCTGCTCTGATAAATTTTAAGGATTTTAGTTCCCGAATCCCATGAAACAACCTTACCAGAAGCACCAGTAGTTGTTTGAGTAATTACTTCATCAATATTAAATGATGCTGCAGTTGCTGAAGGGAATTTAATTGCAGTCAAAGCACTATAAGTTACACCGCTCGCAGCGCCACCACCTGCTTCCAGAGGATCGCGAAGGATACCGATTCTTCTGAAGTCAGTATCAACTGGGAACTCTTGGTTCTCATCATATGCTACTCTAGAATTAATCATAACACGCTTGGTGCCAAGTTCTTTGAAGATATTAGCACCATGACCACCTGAAGGAGGAAGAACTACTTCCAATACTGAAACAGAACTAGGTGATCCAATACCAGTAATTTCAGTTGCATTTACGTTGATGTAAGCATAGGTATAACCAGAACCAGGAGTTGTGATGGTTACCTCACTAACAGTACCACTAGTAACTTTTACTGTAGCAAGTGCTTGGACTCCACCATTTTGTGACCAATCTCCACGAATAGGGACACTAGTATATCCAGTAACGTCATTATCAGTGTAACCTGCTCCACCATTTTTAATCACTACTGTGTCAATAGATCCATCAACCGCAGCATTCTTTACATCAGTTCCATTAGAAGGATCTCCAGAAGGACCAGTTCCCCAAGCAGCAGGAACAGGAATATAAGAACTAGTGAAGAATTTGATTACATCATCAGTACCGATGCTGTACAAAAACTTCCATTTATATCCATCTGCAGTATTGAAGATAGATGTCTGAGTTCCTGAAGGAGCAACTGTAGAAGCAGTTCCGTTAGGGTTAGCAGGAGAAGAACCGTTGAAGATACACTTGTAAATTTTATAATCATTTACAACATAATACTTGGCACTATAAAGATGGGGAGCATTTTCTCCTGCAGAATTCGCTTTATAGTCAGTACTATAATTAGAACGATACATGGAGTATGTAACTCCAGATGTCCAATTATATCTTGGGATTACTAATCGTACATCTGATGAAGTGACTCTCTTAAGAGAGATCATATCGTCAAAAGTTTCTTTTTCGTAATTGAAGCTATCAACGGGTGTAGGTGGATTGTTCTCGTCTGGCGTTGCCAGATAAGAGTTACTATGCTGACTACCTGTTGATTGCCCAACGTAAGAGGTCGCACCAGCTACAGCTGCGGTATCCCAGTTTTGTGGTCTACCCATAAAGAAGTACATCTTGGTAGATGCCGCTTCGGAAAATGCTTCATCAAATTGTTGTGCATTATGAATTCTAAATTGTTCAGAAATTAAAGCTGGCATTTCTATAAGTGGTTTACGGTTTTCCTTGTGTTATTTATATTTATCACCCTCGCCAAGCGAGTCTCAAATAATCTGTATCTGTATGTGATGTTGCTGTTGTTGATTTAGATCCTCTGACGACTGTGAAGTCTTGACCAGAGATTGATGTATATTCCACAGTTTCATCACCAAATTCCAAATATCCTGTGGGTGGGAAGTTTGATACATTGCCAGTTACTGTAATGGTAGTAACTGTGTCATTAATAGCACCATTGAGTGTCAGACCATATGAAACATACGCTTCTGGTCCAATATTAATCATTGATGGTTCAATAGAACCCTGCGAAACTCCTCTGTGAGTAGTAAAGTCACCCACTGTAAGAGCAGGAGCATATCTATTAATCATTTCAATAGTAACACCCGTACCAAGATAAGATGCTAATGGATCATTAAGTTCTTGAGGTTCATACGAGAATTTGTTATTATCAAATGTCTGGAGATTATATGCTAGACCGGCATCAGAAGTATCTTTGAGCGTTCTTGATTCAGTTTCAACATGGATAGTATTAGAAATAATAAGTTGAGATATGATAATTGGGAGTAAGAACTCTTCCTCGCGAACAGATGCAACACCAAATCCATTGATTGCATTATAAGAAGTGCTATCTACAATTAACTCTCGTTTTGCAAAAAGTGGTGTTTGGGGTCTAATAATTTCATACTTCTTCGCAAAAATTAACTCAGGTGCCTCAGTATATCCAGAACCAGGGTTAGTAATTACAATATTAGTAACTCTACCATTAGTAATTTCAGCATATGCTTCTGCACCTGTTCCTGGATTACCACACTCAACTTTAAATAACACTATAGGTGCTACATCATATTCAAGACCTTGATTGGTAATATTGACTCCAGTTACTTGATAATCAAAAACTGGAGGAATACCTTGAGTTCCTTGAATACCTGCAGTGTTTTGGATACCCACTGTATTACCTCCACTAATGGGAATACCACTAACAACTGCATTTGCGACGGCATTTTTACCGCGAACATATGAGTTATCGGTATATACAAATGCAGTATAAAGCAGATTATCAGTATTTTCTAATGCCCTTTCATCAATTTTAATAATTTTCTTGGTGGTTTCTCCATCAATTTTGATGAGATCTCCAGGAAAGATAATATCTCCAGTGTTTGATAATTTATTAAAGTATCTACATCCCTCAGGATTATTATCACCAAGATATTCAAGTTTCTCAAAAACATTACCATTCCAGATAGAAATGGTTTTGTCAAACGTTTTCCCATAGAAGTAAAGACAATGGCAATTCTTCCCTACAGTTGGTGCCTCAGTGAATGTAATAACATTATCAACAATTGTAAATGAAGATCCTTCTAATTGAGGAATGCCATCAAGTAAAACTAAAATTTGATGATCATCAGGTGGAAGAATAATATCATCACCAAATTTAAATTCAAATGATTTTTTACTACTATTAAATTCATGCGAGAAATTATTTAATACTTTATACTTACTAAATGTATATGCAAAGAACTGTCTTTCTGGTGAATGTACTTCAGTAAATACAATCTTATTAGGATTGACACTTCTATTAATAGTATATGATTCACCATAAATTTGCACCACACCATCAATAAACACTAATATATTTTCATCTGCCTCGGTGATAATATTAGAACCATTAGTTTTTTTCAAATCAAATGTTTTTGATGTTCCATCAAACAAGATGTCCCTAACTTTGTATGAGTATCTTATATCATCTGAAGAATTAACAAATTTGAAGAAGATAGAGTGGAATGTAGTTCCAAATTTTGGTGCTTCAAAAAGGTTTAACGTGGAATTAGTGTAATTAAACTGCCCTTTCGTGTAGATGGAACCAGTAACATCACTAGAATCAATAATACCAGAAGTGGTTAAGAAGTCAGGAAGAATTGTGAAATCTTTCTCATAAAGTTGATTAGCAATTGCTAATTTCATCATATCACGAGCTTTATTGAATGCTGTTATAGATTCACTTACTTCACCCGCAAGACCATCGGGAAGTAAAGAGTTACCTTGAAGATATCTCCCAACAACTTCTCTTATGTTGGAATTGCCCCCTGTTTTCATGTCATTAATAATAGCATCAACAACTAAACCTAAATCTCTCCTACAAACTGCCTCTCCGCTAGATGGAATCCCGACTAGTTCATTGGGGAATGGAGTGGGGAAGAGTAAAGATCCTTGAGTCAGATAGAATGTAATAGTTTCTGAAAGATTATGGATATTTGAACGAACATCCGCACATGCCGTTGGATCGTTATTTGCGATAACACTAGTTACAGCAGGAAGAACAACAGCATCCGTAGCAGCACGAACAAATGTATGTGAATAATTACCACCTGAAGTAACCACAACTTGATTCAATGCACTAGCAGTAGCACTTACAAATGTATGAGTGTAATTACCACCAGATACAACAGCTCCAGTTGTTGCGGAAACAAATGTGTGAGTAGTTGTGTTAGTAGATGGTATAGTGGTAAGAACTTGAATTGTAATTGTGGTTGCAGTTACCGATTCAATATTGATTGCAGTATCATAGAATGGATCAGTTAAACGAGGGTATGCGTGGTTGGTTCCATTACTATCCTCATCACATGTGAATACAAGTGAATCTGGCAATAACTTAATGCTTGTACCAGCAGTCAAATTATGATTACCAATGGTCAATTCCATCAATCCTGTTGTAGGATTATAATCAGCACCAGTTGGTGTAAATGATACAAGTGGAGATGCTCCAATGTTTACAGTAAGTTGATCATTGGTTGCAGAAATGACATTGAGTCGTTTATTAGAAGCAGGATCAGTTGATCTTGGATATGTTTTGTTGGATGTATTTCCATCCATTAAACAACTGAATGTAAGACTCCCATCTCCAATGATAATACCATCTCCTGCGGTAAATCCATGATTAGCTGATGTAATACCTAAAATTCCAGTGGCAGCATCATAGGTCGCATCAGTTACTGTGTAAAGTCTTGGGACATATGTATGAACTGACGTGTCAGTAGAACTACCAACATTAATTGTGATAGTAGTAGCGGTCGTAGAAGTGATCGGAACAGGAGTATCGTATGTCTTATCCTTTTTCTTCTTTAAACCGTTCACAGAGGCACTCACAAAGGTATGAGCGGACGTATCACTAGAAACACCTATACGAACCTTGAATGTATCCTCAGTTGTTTCAGTAATTGGCAACCACTTCTCTGCATATGGGTCAGACCCTGCACGAGGATATGAATGATTAGTTTGATTATTATCTAAAGCACATGTAAATGTAATTGAGTTATTATCAAATTTAATAAAATCTCCATCTTCCCACCCATGATTATTGATAGTAATAACCATTACTCCAGAAACAGGATCATAATCTGCACTTTCAATAGTTTCACTAAGAATAGATGTCTTCGGGTATGAATGATTAGTTTGATTGTTATCTAAGTCGCATGTAAATGTAATTGATTCATCTCTTAATTTGATAGTTTCATACTTAGATAATGTGTGAGTGCCAATAGTCAGTTCAACGTCACCCGATTGGGGGTCATAATCAGCAGCAGTAATATCAAAACCAACCAGAGGTGATGTACCTATGTTTACCTGGAAAGTATCTGTGGTAACATTAGAAACTGCCATGTTTGTGTTAAAAGCGTTATCAGTTACTCTGGGATAACTCTTCTCAGCAACATTTCCATCCATACCACAAGTAAAGATGAAACTATTTTCTTTAAGAAGGATATTATCTGAATTAGCAAGACCATGATTAGCAACTGTTACATTTAAAACTCCAGTAGCAGCATCATAAGTTGCAGCAGTAGGTGTTCCTACAGCAGTTCCCCAATATTCAGCATTTCCTGGCGTTACTGTAAGATCTTTATCAAGCAACTGGTTAGTAATTGCCGATTTCATCATATCACGCGCTTTATTAAATGCTGTTATAGATTGAAGAATTTCACCACTCAATCCATTCGTAATTAATGTATTTCCATTGACATTAAAATATTTTTTGAGAAATTTACGAGCATAAACATTGCCACCAGTATGAACATCTAGTGATACGGCATCAATAAACAATCCAAGATCACGCTTACACTTTCCTTCGCCCGTAGTATCGGACCCGATAGTTTCTGCTGGAAGACCTGCAATAGATCCTGCAGTAAATGCATCATTTACAATACCAGCAAGAACTGTAATAGCAGATGTTACGTTAGCACACAAAGGAGCACCGAGAGGATCAGGAGTAATCGTAGTATCAGTAACTGTAAGTTGATTAGTAAATGCAAGGATCATATTATCCTTAGCGGCATTAAAACCAAAAATTGCCTCTGCTTCTTCACCAAGAATACCGTTAGTTATAGGATTTCCAGAATCATCAAAAAACTGTAGTGCAAATTTACGAGCATACTCATTACCACCATTAACAAGATCTAATGATGTGTAATCAATAAAGAGACCCATATCTCTCTTACACTTGGTCTCATACGCTCCATGAGAAGGATATTGAGCAATAATAGCATTCCAGGAATTATTAACAATCTCAGTTCTATTTTGCTGAATGAGTCTATAAGCGTCCTTAAAGCGATAATCACTCGCAGTGGCAGGATCTAGCGGATAAACAAAATCAGGATAGTCTATGGCGATTTGAGCAGCACCTCTGTCAATGATTTCCTTACGGTTCCTTTGGATATACCTGTATGCATCTTTATAACGTGATGTTGATGTAGTTTGGGGATCATTCGGATAGAAGAAATCTGGATATTCAATAGAAATTTGAGCATTTGCTCTATCAATAATTTCTTGTTTATTGATATAAATTAGATCAGCACCATCTCTATGGCGGTTTGCACTAACCACAGTAGATTGAGCAGGGTCTAACCAGATTCCTTTATTTGAGACAGGAAGTGCAACAGATGGATTATTTAAATAATACGTTAAAATTCCAATTAGAGTCCCAATCGTACTTTGAACATCAGCACAAACTGCAGGATCATTATTAGTAAGAGTTCCATTAGGATTGGAAATTTTTACTCTAAATGAATCAGAACTAGGAACATCATAGATTTCAAACTTATCATTAAAATTAATATTTTGAACACTATTAGTAATTCCAGAAACATGGAGATATTTGTTATCTGGATATCTTTGACCAGCAATTGTTATTGCTAAATTATGATCTGTTGATGTAGTAACTGTTGCTAAACCAGCATCATACGACAGACTCACAATTGACCCAGTGTCAATTGGTTCTTGGAATACTTCATTCAATGCAAGAATTACAGAAGTATTTTTAGTATCAGTTGGGAATGTTCCGTCATTGGTGATAACACTATATGTGTTTGTATTTTCATTCAAATTTGATGAAAGATCCGCAATTTGTACTGATTCAATTTGATTATCTAAGAAATTAAGTTGTGCAGCGCCTGTGCCCAAATAAGACTTCAAGTTAGCTGCTTTGATCGTAGATAATTCATATTTTTTAAATACAATATCAGATTCTACATTAATTGTCGGAAGTTGAATAAGAATTTCATTTGCATGAGGATTCGCAGCAAGTCCGATACTAAATGCGGAACCTGTTACAGTGTCCTCAAAGTCAACATCATTTTCTACAGATACTTCGCCAAATAATTTAAATCCAAGAGGATGAGTTGTTTCATCAACATACTTCTTATAATCACTAAGACCTTTAGTGCTTCTAATTACATATGAAAAATCTTGGTAGTAATAACTATCAGTAATTTTCTGAGAAGAAGAACTAATTTTACCCAGATCAGAATCAAAGAATCCAACTCTTGTCATAAATCCATCAACATTTCCAAAAACATCTGGTTCATCAATTGAATAAACTTTAGATGTTGTTGATTGAATTGATCCAGTTAGAATATCATTTACATTTAACTCACCAGATCTAACTTGTATATCTAATAACAATACATTTTTACCAAGTTCCTGAATTTTACCAATAAATCCCTCAAAATTTGGAGTCTTTACGGTTTCTGCTAATTTATATGAAGTTGAACTTACATCTACAGCAATAACTTTTTTATTAAATACGAGTGATTTTGCTAATGTATAATCTGCTGTAAATTGACTACCATTATTATTAAATCTTACACTTTTAACCTTACCAATATTTGTACTTTCAGCAAAAATTTCAGCATCATTATCAATTACAGTAACAGTATCACTTGCATCATAATCATTGCCAATAGCATCAATAGAAACTGAGACAATCCTACCACCAACAATAGATGGAGTAAGAACTGCACCAGTGCCATTAAGTGTGTTTATATGTAATGTAACATTATTAGAATATCTACTACCTTGACTGATAACACTGATAGATTCAAAACCTCCACCTGTTATTGACTGGGCGAATGAAGCATTATCTAACTGACTATGAACTATACCAAGAATTTTCGGTAATTTTTTATATCCTTCTCCACCATCAACTACAGAGATTTTTTTAATCTGACCTAAAGCACTTTTAGATAACGTGTCGTATGAAATTACATTGACATACTGAAGTTGTTCTGGTTGACGTGTAACAGTATATTTAAACACATTATCACTGACTACTGTAATATTTTGGACTCCTTCGGGAGTTGATAAGACAGTGAAAAACTTTTTATCATTACTAATTTTTTTATTTTGTTCATAATAATAGATTCTCGTCACACCAAAATCTAGCAATGCTGCTTTTCTAATAATTAATCTAGCACCGGCAGTTCCTGGCGTACCAAGGTAGTCAATATTACTAATGGGGTTAATATTTGTAGAATCTTCTGAGAGAGAAAGGTTAAACCCAAAGTTACTCCCATCACTAGTATCAAGTATATACTCTGTTCCTCTAGATACTCTAAATTGCAGATCTCTTACATAATAGTTTCCAGTATTTGTTGGGTCAATTTCCCAATATGTCGTAACAGGACCAACACTATTAATACTAATTTCTCTACCTGCCGGAGTAGATGAATCTAGAATAACACTGGTGTCTGATAAAGATCCTGATGATACTCTAACTTCAATTGATGTATTTAATTTATCAATACTATAAATTACACCAGCAACTCCTGGTGTGGAAATTGCAGAACCAACATCAAGTCTATAATCCTTGTCATTTTCTGGAATATGCAATGATACTACATTAGTAGCGGCATGAAGACGAATTGGTGTATTGAATTGTGATCTCTCAACAGTAAATTGATGACTTGAATAATTTATTCCTGTAATTTTTAAAATTTCATCATTGATCATAATGAAATCATTTTCTCTATAGTCAATTGACGAATCTACGTTTACAGTAGTTTGGTTAAATGAAACGTCAGCAACCAAAAAACTATTCGCAACCGGAGGTGTATAATGAACTGTTTGATAGTTTGATACTCTAACTTTATATGTTTTTTCAGAGACTAAAGATTGTCTATCAAGATTTAATGTTACTTGATCACCATTTGATAGTAAGTGAGGTTCTGTTGTTTCAACGTTAACATCAAATGTAAGTCCTTGCTCTACATATTCAGGACCAGAAATATCAATTGGCCAAGGAAGATCAGGAATATTATTAGTTGTAGTAAATCCAGAAGCAGAAAACCCTGAAGATACACCATATGAAAGTGTTGATACTGGTTTACCCTCAATTTTCTCAACCCTACCAAAAGATCTAGATCCTTCTGTATCAGTATTATCAATAAAAACAAAATCTAAGTTTTTGAAGGAATCTCCACTAGAATTCACAGTAAACGAACTGAGTTCCCCTCTTTGAACCTCTCCTACAAGAAGGGAAGCATCAAATCCTTGACTTGGTGTATTTGCACTTCTAATTCTCCTTGCATCTGCAGGTAAATTATTTTGATTTGATTGATTGAATTCAATATTAAAATTGTATTGTGATGGAACTGATTGGTAAGTTGTACCAAGAATATATGGATACTTTCCAGCACCATCATTGTCTACAGTTATGAAGTAGCAATATCTACCATTAGGATATTCTGGTGTTTTACAAAAACGACCATTATTTCTGTCAAGACTACCATTTCCTTGGGCAAAATTATAATCCTGAACAAATGCCCCCAAAGGATATACTGATGTACTTGGTCTTGTCGCAAGAGAAGTAGTGTTTAATGCATATGAACTAGTTTGTCTAGAGATGCCACTACTTTCATTCAATGCTTGAGAATAACCATATGGTCCATAAATTGGATTACCATCATATGCCCATCCTAAAATAGGAGAGTGAACAAATCCAGATGTTTTTTCATCATAATTAGCATTTACGCCCTGAACATTATCAGATAGCGTATGTCTGAGAATTTTTGGATTTGATGGATATCCATATTGTAAATTATATTCTATGTTTCTACTAGCATATAAGTAACCATTACCACTGTCAGACTTTATGGACTGAGCTACTGCCCAAATACCTGCATTATCCTTGTCATGAGTAGTTTTAAATACTCTGTCAAAAGACCATTTTCTGACGATACTTATAGCTTTTACTCCTGATGCTTTTGAAATGATCCTTATTCTAATGGTGCTCTTGTCAGTATAATCTACACCACCATTAAGAACAGTAATTCCCACAACTTCATTGTTGTTAATTTGTGCTGTGGCAAAAGCACCATTTCCTTTTCCTGAGATATCAGTAATTTCTACCCTAGGAGCAACCACATAGTTAACACCAGGATTAGTTACACTAATGTTTTTAATTTGCCCAAAAGCTAAGTCACCATCATTTAGGACACTAGCAGTAGCATCAAATCCATATGTAACTTCAAAAACACGATCTGATGTATATCCAGATCCACCATTAACAACATCTACTGAGATTACCTTACCGTCAATAATATTTGCATGGAAAGTAGCATTAGAACCAGTTCCATCAACAACTCTGAATACAGGTTGGACATCCGTCTCAAAACCAAAACCGGTAGAAGATACACTAACCTCTGTAATATCTCCAAATGGCACATCTTCATAATCTTGAGCACTAAATGCCTCAACACCATTTACAAATAATCCTACTGGTGTATCTTTAGTAAACTGTTCTTGTGTATTTTTTTCAGGTACTAATGGAATAGATTTTAAAAGATTCTGATTTTTGACATCAAAACCTACACCTCTAAAACTACCAATTGGATGAGTTGGTAATCCAGGAGATGCAATATATACGAAATTTTTATCTTTATATACAGATGTTACACCTGAAGTAATTTTTCCAACCGCATTGTTAATTTGGACATCTGAACTACTTCCAAATGATCCAATTTCGTTTTTTCTCCATGAATTAAATTGTTCTCTATCATCAACTGTGCCATCAAGTGATAATGTGATAATTTCATTTTCATTATAGTAATTAGAACCATCAACAATACTAGTCGTGGAAAGAGATCCTAATAATCTAAGTCTAATTTTATTTGAATCTATTCGGTCACCATCTTTATAACCAAAAAGAGTTTCAGTAGTAATTACGGGTTGTAAATCTGCATGACTAACTGCGACAGTATTATAAGTACCTCTACCACAATCAATAAATTGATTAAAGGTTTTAAAGCGATATGTAATAAACTCGTCATCAATTTTAATAATTCCATTTAATTCTGGAAATCCAATTGTACTATCAACAGTAACTACAGAACTGGTATTACTCAATACTCCACGAACAATAGTATTACTAGGAATAGTGAAGTATTGGTTATTAGTTACGTTTAATCTAATCTCATATACATTTTTATCCCCAGATGGATAATTTTGAATATTATTTACAAGGATTTGATCAATAACAGCAACTTTAACATCCTGTCCACTAGCATCGGTTTGATTTAATTCATTTCCGACAAGATCATAAGGATCTCCATCAATTTCTTCTACTTTAATGACATCATCAACAGTCCAATCTGAGAAAGAAGATTTGATTACATAATCTTTAGGATATCTTACAGTTACTTCTTCATCAAACAATGCTCGGAATAAAAATTCAATAGAAAGATCTGTTCCTTTATAACTATAAAAATCTTTAACATTTCTAATTAAAGTATCTCTACTAATTTGATCAGAAATATTTTCATGAGGAAACCCATCAAGATACTGATTTTCATAATTTCTTAAAATAAGAAATTTAATAAGATTTGATAGATTATTAACTTTTGAACTTGCTAAATGACTATCTGCAACTGTAGAAGTTGGTACAGTCTTTGAAGAAGAATATTCAACAATACCAGAAAATCCCCTCTCACATTCTAGGAGAGTTTTTGATGTTAAATTTACACTTCTATAGAAAATAATTTCATCATCAATCATGATGATGCCATTTTCAGATGGAAGACCATCTAACTTATCTAAAACAATAGATGTTGCAGAAGTAGAAATATCTTGCTGCAATTCGTATGTTTTTACTAAGTCAAATTTTCTAAGTTCTTCTAAATTTTTATATTCTAAAAAATTCTCGGTAATATCACTTATACCACCAACAATTTCTAGTGATCTATAATATTCCTCAAAAAACTTTACAAACGTTGGAAATTCATTGACGACAAAATCTGGTAGTTGTTCTGCAACCAAATCCGAAATTTTAAGCTTATTAAGATCCATGTTAGACGTTTTCCTGGAATATCTGGAACAGACTATCTTCTACCGAAAGGTTTAAATATACCTCTCTCACTGCGAGGATATCATCATTATCAGGGACCGCTTGGATAAAAATTTCATTATCGGCATTTGATCCACTAACAAAATTAATTTGATTAATAGTTATATCACCTTTTACAAAGTCAACTTTTCCTACATTTTCAATTAAAATTTTCTTAGTTGCGGTACTTGTGTCAATAGTATATATTCTAATTGTACCGTCCTCAATATTCTCCATATACGAATCAGTATTTGGAAAATTGACCGTTCTGAATACAGTACTTGAAATGTTAGTTTTATTGTCGCAAAATTTTCTGAACGGATTTTTATAACAAAGTAAGTAGTGAGCGTTTGTACTCAATGCAGGTTTAATTTTCTTTCTCAAAGAAATTGCAGTTACGTTACCACTGATAGAACGTTCGGCAGCATCAATAACTGTAGCAACCTTACTTTTTCTAATTCTACCGCCAAATTTATTAATGCTATTAGTATCACGATATTGAGTAAGATTTTCAATAACAACATTTCTTAACTGCTCATGTGTTAGGTTGGTATCAGTACTTCTATAGTAAATTTTACTATTTACTAATACATCAACGATAGATGGATCTATAATAACAGGGGTTACAGAAGCAACGGTAAATTTCTTTAATTTAGTTAAAATATCTCTTTTTGTGGAATTACTTAAGCTATCACTAAACTTAGGTTTAATTGCAATTTTAACTCTGCCATATTCGGGCGGTTCTTCAGTTTCACCACCATATACAATAATATCAGCAATTGCTGAGTAAAGTCTCTGTGTGATTACTTTATAATCATCTAAAGTGACTGCTCTATTTTGAGAAGAATAAAATTTAGGAGCATTTCTCTTAATTACCGTCTCACTTTCAATATCGTCTCCTCCTTCACTTCCATTTATTACAGTAGTAGTAATTCCGGTCAGAATTCTATTGAGAGATTCATCATAAATTTCACCAGAAAAAACAAAGTTCTTTAATTTATTTGCAGACTCTCCAGAAGAAAGCAAATATGAAACTTCAATGATATTATTATCTGATAACTTCTTTCCTAAAACTCCATCACCAAATAATAACTCGTATTGAGAATCATCAGTTTCCTGAACAAAAAATACTTTGTGGGTAGATCCAATATCTAAAATATTTTCTGCTAATGTATAATTTTCTTTATTCGTAGAATTAGCAGACTCCCTTACAGATACTCTGATACTTGAAGTATCTACATTTATTGTAGGGATAATAAATTTTTGATTTGGAGTAGTATTATCAACCAAATATGTGGTATTCAGATAAATTCCTTCAGTAGCTCTTAATTGGTCATTCACAACATTTGAAATAAGGCAAATATTGTTAGTTACAGGAGAAACTACATCCTCTAAAGTAGCAAACTGAAACGTTTCTTGTCTAGATTCTGGATTTGATGAAATAAAGCAATTTCCTTTCTTTAAAGTCAAAAATGACGGAACCAATCTTTGGTCAACTGCTGCCAAAGCGGTAAAATCAACTTTAAGTTGAACAAATGCTTGTGATGAAGTTGTAGATTTTGGAGTATATCCTAATTGCTTCGCAACTTTAACAATATTATCTCGTAATGAGGCAGACGACAGAAAACTCTCATTAACTGCCATCGTTGTATTGAAAGCAGTATAATAAGTGTTATACGCCAAAAGATCAACCACCGCTGCTAGGCTTGATCCTTCAAAGTCGTAGTCTGTGAAATCACTATTACGTTTTAAATAATCAATTAGAGTCGCTTTGATATCAGCGTAGTCTAAAGAACTTACTTGTGCGAATGCCATTTATATTCTAGATGAAGATGGTAATGATAATGTAACATTATTAACCTGACCACTATCAGGTATCAAATATACAATCTGAACCCCATACTCATAATTGGACTCATCCAAATCAATAACAACTTCTAATAAGGTTATTCTAGGTTCATATAAAGTAATTAAACTTTCAATTTCGCTTTTAATTGATCCCCCTGTAACAAAATCAAAGGGTTCAAACAATAAATCAGGAATTCCGCTACCAAATGTCGGATTAAAAAACTTTTCACCTTTTCTGTATGAGAATAAGTTGAGAAGTGCTCTCTTAATAGCATTCTCATCCTTAAGGATAGCAAGATCTTTCTTCAACGGGTTAATTTTGAAGGTAAAACTTAAGTCTTTATAAGATCTTGACGGTAAAAGCGCCATTTCGTAGCAGGTATTTCAGTTATTTATCACGATTTTTAGAAGTTTTCTTTTGGTTACTCTTTTTCAAAAGTCTTTCCGACTCAATTTGAGTAATTAATGTCATTCCAGACTTAATAAAGTCTTTGCTTTTATCGGTTGGTGAGTTTCCCATTGATTTTTTTGTAGTTTTTACGATTTCGTAATCAGTTCCAAGAATTTCTTGCATCATAGCATCATTCCAATGCTCATAATATCCAGATTTTGCTAAAATTTCGCGGTGTTGCCGCAATATTGCCTTAGTTTGAGACATGATAAGGTTATACTTACCATTATTTGTCTGGACACCATTAATAAAGGTGTGATAACTACCACAATCTTCCAAAAATATATATTCTGGATATATTTTGTTGTAAATTTCACACCACATTTGAATAGCAAGTGTATCCAAATAGTCTTCAACAACAAAAATAACGACATCAGACCCTTCTGTAGGAATGATGTCGTCAATAGGTGTGTGTATAATCTTATAAGTTGCAGTTGAAGAGAAAGGACACACACTAAAATTTCCTAATTCAGGGCGAACTTCAGAAATTCTAGCAATCCAGTCCTTAATATGCTCCTCAATATCACTCATTATTCTTTTTCTTTGTCTGGATGTTCTTGTTCTGATGGTCTACGTCCTACGACATAACCATAAGACTTTGGTGCTGGTGTTTCTTCGCTCATTTTCCTTGTCCTCGGTAGCGTTTTTTAGCCCCATTACGAGAGCTTGCACTATATTTAGTATGCTTGCCATACCCCTGACGAGATTTTTTAGGTTGTGGTTCAATATTTTCGTTACCGTTAAGAGATTTGGTGCGGGACATAGATTCCTTAAGTTTACTTTTTTAGTATAGCACACTAATTATGCTGGAGCAATACTGATGATTTGGATCTGTGGTGAACCCGATTCAGTTCCATGAGAAGTATTACTTACAGTTATTTCTGTAGGACTATTCGGATCAACAGAGGGACTTGGAAGACCTCCAATATAAGACGATCCGCCGCCTCCACCTCCACCAAAGTAAGCACCATAACTAATACCAGTATCCCAACCGCCTCCACCGCCACCGCCACCATAATATCCCATACCGCCTTGACCACCACTACCATCAATACCACCTCCACCATAACCAGCAGAGAAGAAATTACCAGTAGTTCCAGAACCAGCAGATAGATCTCCACCTTTAGCACCACCACCTCCACCTGTACCATTTCTATATCCACTAGTGGTTCCACCACCACCTCCACCTGAACCATTCAAAGAGGCACCACTTGCTCCAGAAGTATATCCAGCATTACCACCCTGAGGTTCGGGTGGTCTGGGTGCGCCCCCGGCCCCTCCTTCACTTCTAGGATTTCCTTCATATCCACCCTCAGCTGCAAGCATTATACAATTACCACCATTAGTTCCAGTGCCATAAAATAATGCTGCATATCTAGAATCATATTGAAGTCTGAAAACATCGCCCATAGGAAGACGCACCGTTCCTTGGACATAACCACCAGTTCCCCCATTCCCCGGAGGAGTGTTGCCACGAAGTCTTACTGTGATATCAAAATCTTGAGATTGAGCAGTTAAGAAAACAGGTTCAGTTAAAGTAGTTGTACTGGAAAGATCTGAAATATCAGTAGCAGTATTTGTGGTAATTCCAGTCATCAGAAGTCCTTGGGGCACAGAAACTTCAATGATAGCAAGACCATGACCACTATTAGCGCCACGTCCTGCTACATAATCAGGATCATTATTATATGGTGCTGCAGCACCACTGGAAGAACCTTGACTTCCAGAAGTATAAGTAGTACCCGAAAGATCGCCAGTGATTGAAGAGGGGACGGAGACATAACCTGATCCACCGCCTGCACCACCACCAGTGCAATTGTTGCCAGTATTCTGACCACCGCCACCACCGCCTCCATAGAAACCTGAACCACCTCCACCTCCACGGTTTCCTTGATTATATGGAGCTCCTCCCGAAGCGCCACCGCCAGATCTTCCAGTAGTACCAGATCCAGCGCCACCACCGCCGCCTGAACCACCACCACTAGATGAAGCAGCGCCGCCAGCGTTAGGACCAGTACCACTTCCTACAGATCCATTTGGGGCACCACCGCCACCACCCTGACCATTTTGACCAGCTCCACCACCGCCGCCAACATACCAATTAGCAGTATTACCTGATCTAGTATATGCAAGTTCTGATCTCTGACCACCGCGACCCGCTCCATAACCACTCATACCAGCAGCAGAATCTCCAAGACCAGTAGAACCTACAAATACTGTAAGTGAATCACCAGAACCTATATTAGAGATTGTTCCAGAAGCATATCCACCAGATCCACCACTAAAACTTCCTGAAGGACATTCTCCTGTTCCGCCGCCACCAGCACCCCAAATTTTGAATGTAAAGTCAGTAGCATCTGTCAAGTCAACAGTAGTAGATCCAAGTGAATCAATAACAAGTGTTGAATTTCCAGGACCAACAACTAGAACTACAGCATCAGATGTAATCTTTGTTCTTGAAAAATTATTTGTGATAATACATCTATATTTGTTTCCACTATCTGATGTAGTTAATGTTGGTGTTGTGTAACTATTAGAAGTAGCACCGCTAATATTTGTATAAACTCCACCAGATGATACCTCCCACTGATAATTAATAGTAGGAGATGATTGACCAATTACTTCTGCAGCGACAGTAAAAGTTGCAGTAGATCCAGAAGAAATGACAGAACCTTGTGGTTGAGTTTGTATATTAATATAAGTTGCTTCTATAACAATCCTTGAATCCTGTTCATGATCTCCGGCAGTTCCTCTATTAGGATCACTTTGTCCTGCAAATGCAGTTGTACTTCCTGTAGCAGTAGAATGCACATAACCTGATCCACCAGCACCACCTCCACCTGATTGTGTTCCTTTTCCGGGGTCACTGCTTCCATTATATCCATCATAACCACCAGCACCGCCACCACCACCATAGTAACCGCCACCACCGCCACCGCCACCTGGAGCAGCATAAGATCCGCTGTTAGCACCACCTACACCACCTTGTAAAGTAGAACCAGTAGTGCCATTAGTTGAACCACCTGATGATGTTGTTCCGCCAGCACCACCCGCAGACTGAGAGGCACCATCGCCTCCAGTAGCAGAAATTGCTGATTGTGAACTATCACCACCATCAGTTCCTGTTAGACCACCTCCAGACCCTCCAGAAACTTTTAATCCTCCTGTGTGGGTGTAATAATATGTGTTACTTGTATAACAAGTTGTTGGTACTGTTATAGTTGTACTATAGTTAGCATAGGCGTTCCAACCCCAGTTGGCAACATAACTACCATAACCATTATCATTTCTATAGAAGTATACTAAGAATCCATAAAAGAATTTTTGAAGCGCACCAATATAAAAACCTGGCGCAGCTCCGCCACCAGCAGTCCATGCCCCAGCATAAATACTTAAAGTATAATTAGCATCTAGAAAATAATCTGCGGGATTGAAATATACATAATACCCTCTAGGTGGCCAATGTCCTGTAGTAAAAGCAGTAGCAGTGTTTCCACTCCAATACAAAGCGTTATTTGATTGAGCGGCATTATTATAAGAATGATAAACAGTACCACTCTTATTACGAACGTCACTAACAATCTGGGTGGTAGTGCATGAGTATGATGAAGTTACTGTATATGGATAACTTATAGAAGATTGACTGCCACCACAACTAGATGCCATGTTAAGACTAGATCCACCAGCACCGCCTGCAATGGCAAGAGCATTGGCATATGATACCGAAGTATCAAAGATACCTGCGTACCCTCCTCCTGCCTCTGCGTAGCGTCCAGAGTCTGATGATCCTGCCGCACCACCACCAGAGTTCATAAGAAGTTTTAATTGCTGACCTGTACTTAAAGGAACTTGTGCATCTGTGTGACCACCTTTTCCAGCACAAGTTCCTTGTCCCCATATTTTGGTAGCAAATTTACTTCTAGCACTAGAAAGTGAAGTTACAGTGTATGCAGTTGAATTACTAGGATTAAAGATTAATGTCCCATGTTCCTCAAAATCCCAAAATTCTATACCATCAATTTGAGGTTGAATTCTAAAATCAAATCCTAAAACAACCGCTGTGACAATATTACTGTATACATCTGCGGCATCAGCATTAGTAAAGACAACTCTATACTGATCATCAGTATCATCATCAATATCTAAGATTGGTGTAGTATATGATACTTGTGTACCACTTGAAATATTTGTACCATCCGCACCAGAAATATTATTCCAAACATTACTACCAGATTCTTTTTTCTGCCATTGATAATTTAATGTAGAACTACTAATAGTGGCTGTTGAATTTAATGTAAAAGTAATACCCTGTGCAGTAGGAGTCCATATTGGTTGTGCTGTAATTACAATACTTCTGTTGATGGCAAGAATAAAGACCCCTGAAAATGCAGGAGAATTTACTGCTGAAGCATTTTGTATTTTACAACGATACTGGTATCCACTCTGACTACTAGTGAGTCCTGCTGTCAATTGCAAGGTTGTATAAATTTCACCAAAAATATTAGACCACGATACACCATCATTAATAGACTGCTGCCACTGAAATGTTGTATTTGCGGGATCAATTCTATTTGCGCCAGCACTTACTTCTAAAACAATAGCAGTAGTTGTAGGTTCAGTTGCTGTTATTGTTTTGTCAGTATTAGGATCAATATCAATAATGGATGGAACAAGAGTTTCAATACTTACTCCCGGACCACCACCAGAGTTACCAGATCCACCTCCGTCTGGATTAATAAGATTTGCTGATGCACCGGCATCTGCTGCGGCAATATCTGTAGCACTTACTTCAAAATAGTCAGCAGGATATACCTGACCTTTCTCAAATCTCCCTCTACGGTCCTTAGGGATAAATTTTACTAGATTAGAGAAGGGTTTAATCTTCATATCATGTATACCGTTATCGCACCTTTAACTAGTGGGAACGAACCTGTAATACCAAGTGCAAGATCACCAATTTTTTCTGCAGCAAGTTGATTAATAAAAACTTTTGGAGATCCTGTAATAACAGGCGCTACATGAGTTTTACAACACTTAGGGCATGGAACTATTTCCTGATAAGGAATAGTCACATCACCAATTCTAGAAGCAGCTAATTGCTCAATAAAAACATTAGGCGCACCAGTTCCTTGAATAGGTACAGTACACCTCTTCAAATAAGGATCTGAAATTCTACCTGCTGATCTTAAACTCATGAGTCTGTAACTGGTTTTGGTTGAGTGAACAGAATGTCAGTCTGAGGGAACGTCTGACCATAACGTTCATGCTGCTCTGCCTGTGATCTTTGTCTATTATTTAACAGGTCGTTTAGAATTTTTTCCCAATCATTATTACTGTTATTGATAACGTGAGTAATAACATGAGTATCAGTTCCGGTTTGCCCAGATAGATTATTATATCCCATACGATTAGCAATTTTAGTCAGATTTGCAGTTCCAATGTCATTTACATTATAGATACCAAAACCTGAATATACTTGCCAATCAACTTCAATCGTAAATTTAAGAGTAGTTGACTCTCGCTGATCAGGAATAAACTTATAAAGGTTATCAAACTTATCAGGAAGTTCCCAAAGACTATTCGCCTCATAAGTACCACCTACATAATCATTCGTATAACCAAATTCGTTGTAGCAAAATACGGAAGCATTGTAAGAACCCTTGATTGTAAGAGTATTCCAATCAGGGACAGTAAATGATGCAGAACCCTGCTCATCATCAGTATCTGTGACTAATGTAAAGGATGTGTTGCCACTCGGAGCGACATTCGTTGTAAAATTGACACCGCCACCGTTCCCATCTGCTTTAGACAGAACATCACGACTAAACCAATCGCCTTTTTCATTTTGGGCAATCCCATCGCCGTTAGGACCTAAAGTATCTACCCAGCGCATAGCAGTGGGAATTCTTGCTACATGAACTCCACCATATGCCCCACTAGGTTTCCTAGTGCTACTACCATACCTATAACCTCTAGTGTTATAGTTTGTGGAATTACTATAGGTTACGTCAGTTCTTCCCGCACCTTCTTGTGTGGTAGGTGGAACTCCAGCATTAATATTGCTACTCTTAACAGTAAAGGAAAAACTATTGTATAAGTTTACTGCAGGGAGAATTGGTTTCTCTGCACCACTTTCATAGTCGTAAGTAGATGTAGATCCAGGAAGACCATTATAATCGCTATAAACTATGGTGTATGACATTTCTTCTCTAGTTCTGATACTTTATTGTGTAGATAATCTAAAGTCTCTATTAGTTTCTCGTGTTCTTCTGCTCCAGGTCTCTTATAAAAAAACTCTGGACTAACTAATTTAGCGACAACAACTTCCAGATTATTTATTCGGGCAAGTACTTCCTCAAAGTCAAAATACTCTTCATTCGCCATGTACTTCTCCTCTACCTAGCAGTTCACAATAAGATGTTGCTTCTTTCTTAGTCTTCCAAGATTTTGCCTTATCTAAGTCATCAACCCAATCATGATTTACAAGATGATAAATCCACTCACTATTAATATAGCGAGAAGAGTTTCGTTCCCTTAAATACCATTTCTTAGTTGCCATAGTAATTTATGCTAATGTCGTCTGTACTTATATGTAGTTCTAGAACCCGTGGCATTAAGTCTTCCACAAAATCCATAGCTTCATCATATGAATCAAAGATGATTTCATCATCATCTTTGACCTTAATACCAACTCTCATTAGATGAGCCCTTGATTACGAAGATGAACCACTGCTTCATTACATCCTCCAATAAGTTGACCATCTTTGAGTACACGGGGGAACGTTGCACCATGTCCAAACTTTTGAGTGAACTGCTCTTCAGAAAAATCTGTATTGAGTGTCAACTCCATATAATCTTCTCCAAGTCCTTCTAACACCTTTTTGATGTTACGACAATATGGACACTGAGTTTTAGAGTAAATTAGATATGCCATGTGATAGAATAGAAAGTATCAGTCTACATCAAGTTCATACTCTTCGTCAAGCTTTCGCTGAACACCGAATAGTACTTCTTCATATTCGCCACTTTCATACTCATCCGCATTTTCAATGGCAATTTCTAAAGCATTCAACATGACATCCATCTCATGCTCCGACAAGTCTAGATGTATATTATCCATAACATTTGTATAACTGATTTATATAGCATTTTTAGAAAATATATAGTATAATATAAGGGTTATCAAAATTAATATGAATTCCACAGATCGGATTGTTATAGTTGGTGGTGGAACTGCTGGATGGTTCTCTGCGGTTACGTTGAACAAATATTTCCCAAATAAAAACATTACTTGTATTGAAAGTAAAAATGTTCCAAGAGTCGGAGTTGGAGAAAGTACACTAGAACATTTTACATACTGGCTTCATGCCATGGGTATTCCAAAGTCCGATTTATACAAACATGCTGATGCATCAGTTAAGTTAAGTCTTGGATTTACTGATTTCTATAAAAAAGATTCTGGAACGTTCCACTATCCATTTGGTCATGCACATAAACCAGAAAGTTTGTATGGTGAACATGGATTGGATGTATGGCAATATAAAAAAATACTATATCCCGAGACTCCTGTACAAGATTATGCAGATAGTTTCTGGTCACAAATGGCACTTGTCCATAAGAACAGATACCATCCAGGCAATGACAATATTTTTAAGAATTTTAAATGGGAGCGTAATAGTGCATTCCACTTTGATGCAATTAAATTTGCTAACTTTTTACGAGATAATGTTGCAATACCTAGAGGGGTCACTCATATCCCTGCTACCGTCGTTAAAGTCAATGTCAATGAAGATGGAATTGAAAATGTTGTCCTAGATGATGGTACGATTGTTGAAGGTGATCTGTATATTGATTGTACCGGATGGAAATCTATCCTGATGAATGAACTTGATAATGAGTTTATTGATTACGGTCATCTGATTCCTAACAATCGTGCATGGGCAACTAAGATTCCATATACTGATAAACGTATTGAAATGCAACCATGGACTAATGCAACTGCTCTTGGTAATGGTTGGTGTTGGAATATCCCCTGTTACTCTCGTATCGGTACAGGATATGTCTATTCCGATAAGTACACTACGCCAGAGGCTGCGCTAGATGAGTTTAAAACGTACTTACGCTCTGACAAGATGGCATACCCCTCAGAGCTCCGCTCGGTAGAAGACTTTGAATATAAAGATATCAGCATGAGAATCGGTATCCACCATGAACCCTGGAAACAAAACTGTGTGGCAATTGGACTCGCTGCAGGATTCATTGAACCCTTAGAGTCAACTGGATTGTTCACTACTCATGAGTTTATTATGAAACTTGCTGAGGTCCTTCAACCTGACCATGGATATAATAGACTTGATATTAATCATTATAACCAAATGGTCCGAGGTGACTTTGATGGTCTCTGTAAATTTGTATCATGTCATTATGCATACTCTCGTAGAGATGATACTCAATACTGGAAAGATATTCGTAACCGTGACTATAATGGGTCGCAAACGCCCGTAGGGGCAAATACCATGCCTGTCAATTATGGCGAAGACTATTTCACAAAGGAGACACTCAAACTCGCATACTATAAAGGTAATCTGAAAGATACCTCTGGTACTTCTGCTATTATGGTGGGGTGCGAAACTACTGCTCTTAAACAGGTGAGTTGGGATCGTCTAGTATATTATAATATTCTCAAAGGTCCGAAGTATTGGAAAGCTTTCTTAGAACATATCGGACCTAGGCAGCAAGCACTCAAAGATAAGTGGAATGATGCTGCCGACAAATCACCTTATATCTGTGATTGGATTAGAGACACTTACCACTCTTAGAATTTTTTCGGAAAATTTTTTTATATAAACAGAGATTCTTTCGGTCGTTTGGGAACCTTTGTAGGTTAGGGTAGTAAGGCGTTTTTCATTTAACCCCCCTTAGGGGGTGTCATACTGTGCTAGACTGCAGCAAGTTTGCGCTTGATCTGTCGCTCTACCTGTCGGATGGCGTTGATGTCTGACGGTGTGCTGCTGGTGGTGATCATCACCCGCTCGGCATTCCTCCAGACTAGGTGCTTGCTCTCACGCTCTAGGGCGAACCCATAAGATTTCATGAGAATGGTGAGGGATTTTCTGTGCTTCATGTTTCAGTCCTCAAAGGTGGGGATGGCGGCAATCGCCTCATCATGCCAGATCTCTGCCATCTGTCCAGCGATAGCGAAGGAAGGCGAACCGATCGGATGTCCTCCCTCTGCTGTGCCGTTGTTCAGTGTCCAGACGATGCGTCGTGTCTGAATCTCGGTGCTCATGCTGTACATAGAAAGATAGCGAAGGGGTCAGGGTGTGGGCGTGTGCCCTTAGAGTTCTGCAAGCATGGCGTCCATCTCGTCGGTGTCTATGTCGTCATGCAACCATGCCACGCCGTCGCCTGTGATGTACTCGCCAAACTCATCAATGAATCGCTTTGCCCACTTGCGATAGCCGAGGTTCTTATTCTCCTTAGCGTGACGGTAGATCGTCTCATCGTTACCGATCCAGAGGGAAGCGTTCCAGGTTTCGTAGTTTGTCCAACCGTTCATGATGTCCTGTGCGTTTGTTCTTTTAAAGTCTAGTCGGTCTGTGCCTAGTGGCGGTCGCTGATGTGCCAGGTCGTCCACTGTCCACCTGGCTCAAGTCCTGCTCTGATGCGTTGGCGTCTCTCTGTCTCTGCCATGTGCTGGCGTTGGATGTTCTCCATGACCTTTGTCATCAGAGGGGAGGGGTTCTCGCTGTGCATAAAGATTCCAGTGCGTTGCATGATCAGTTAAAACGAACGGAGTGAATACGGTTGAGAGGATTGGTGCCCTTGATGGCGTAGTCTTTCCACTGTGCATGAGTGTTGACCCAACGTCCAAGGGAACGATCAGAATCCAGCATCAGGGCGAGGATCTTACGGCGTGATACCTTGGTGCAGCGATACTCACAGCTCTCATAATTCTCGCGAGACTTCCAGGTGACACGAGCGGTGCCCGTGATAGGATTGACTTTGAGACTGTCAACTGAACTTGACTGATCGGAGTTGATTGTGAAGCGCATGGTTCGGTTCGTTTGTTCTTTTAAATTCTAGTCGGTCACCCTAGGGATCTAGGGTTGCTGTGTGACGGTTCGTCCCCTGTCACACACCCATGGGATAGTATCCGAAACGATTCCATCCCTGAGGATAGGACTTAGACCAGTTGATCAACATGAGGCACAGATCGTGATCAGAGGAGCGGTGATACAACTCTACCAACCAGAGGGGTGCTTCAGTCTGATCGTTCTTCTCACAGAACATGGAGATCAGTGATGAGATTGCTTTTGATCGTGTCATGGTGTGGTTCGCTTGATGTCCTTATTATAGGGGCTGTGAGAGGCGATGATAGGTCATGTGTGACACTAGGCAGATCGTCCACAGGCAGCCGACCGGTTAGTGTTACTTAACCTCACCGAGTTCTGTATCAATAGCATCAACAATTGACTGATAGATGAAATCGTAGTCTTGCAGGTTGACTAACACATCCTCACAAACTTCTTTGGATTGTTGTACTTCATCACCCTCATCATCATACTTTACA
>Ga0257110_1000032_pt1 | contig 78642 bp, 71 predicted proteins | sample LP_taG_7_FD_190184 | JGI IMG/M metagenome (GOLD analysis project Ga0257110, IMG submission 190184) | Marine microbial communities from Northeast Subartic Pacific Ocean, Canada - LP_J_2015_P26_10m | ecosystem: Environmental > Aquatic > Marine > Oceanic | place: Canada: Northeast Subartic Pacific...
TCACGGTACTTGGCGCAGGATCGCCGTTGCAGATTTCATGTCTAGATTCACGGATAAACCCGAGGAGGGCGATACCGAGAATCCTTACCAATACAAAAAGGACCCTACATTGAAAGAGCGCTTTCCTGAATGGCGTGAGGTATTTATGGCAATGCTTGTAGAGAAGGCATTTGAACTGGAAGGTAGGGTCAATCCTTGTGACTTGGTGGATAAGGCAAGTGATAGTTACCGTCAACGCGAGGATCACGTTGCCGAATTTATCGCCGAGAAGATTGTTAAGGACGCCGATGGTCGCCTTACCAAGACCGAACTGGCGAGTGAGTTCAACTTATGGTATTCTAGTACATATGGTCGCGGTGGTCCAAGTATCAAGGAGGTTCATGAATATCTCAATAAGAAATTCGGTAAGTGTAAGGGTGGTTCTTGGTCAGGCATTAAATACAGATACGATGAAACGCAAGACGACGACGAGGACGAGAGTGAAGACGACGACGAGGACGAGTAGATTATATTATTACTATAAGTATAATAATATCATCCTACCATTATTATTGGAGTTCCGCTTTTTTATAGATTTCGCCCGTCATTAATGCTTTTATATACATTATCATTTCGTATAAGTATATTAGTAGAGGAGGAGCTATAAATGGATATGCCACCATTGCGCTTATTAAAATTCCTTTTTGTTTCAGTTTCAAATCTTTATTTTTAAACATTATATAAGCAAACCAGAGAACCAATAGGCCGTAAATAACTAATAAACACGCTTTTATATAATTTACTTTCTCTAAATCGAGTGCTTCAAATTCTGTACGACGAACAGTTAGTGATTTCTTATATTCTTTTATCTTTTCACTATTTTCATCAATTTCTGCTTGTAGATCAGCCCTGCCTTGCTTTTTGCCGTGATATATACCATGCCCATAATTTAACGAGTGATTTGCGAAGCGATGAATATTCCATGCTAGGTCAGTGCTATAATCAGATCTTATTCCCATGTTCTACTATATTATGAAATTAGATATAAATTTCATAATATAAATGATTATGAAGACGAAGGCGTAACACAAGCATTAGTACCAGCATCCCAAGTCTCTCCCGAATCGCATTTATCAACACATTTTTGCTCTTCCGAATGCCAATTGGTCTCACCCGCGGTACAACAAGCAGCACCCTTACATAAATTACTATTACTGACGCCTAATAAATTACCACCAGCAATAGCCGCTTTGTTTCGCTTAGCGGTATCTTTCGTGTGTTCAATATTCGGTGCAGGCATATCTAAACGGTCAAAGTTGGTTGTTTCACGAGAATTTACATTAATATAGGTAACAAAAGAATATATGATCACACTTGCGAATAATAAAATATGAAGTAATGTATATGCGGTATCAGGTAAAACATTGAAATAAGCACGCATATAACGCATTGTAATTACCAAAGCAAAAACAAAGACGACAGCAATAATTAATTTGATATACTCTGCTTGTCTTTTACGATAACTCTCGTTCATCATTAGAACGCGCATTTGTCCTTTTTGTGCATTATCTAGTTGCGTCTTTTTTTGCGTCAATCTATTTATCTCAGACTGTAATATATTATTTACCTGTTTCTGTTTCGTTAATACTGCTGATACTTTACCGTCCTTACCATCCAATGCTTGTTTCAAATCGGCTAGATTGATGTCGTGTGGGTTGCCTGAATAATCATTTGAAAAATCAAACTTAAGGGCGTTAAATAAAATAGAACTTTTGCTTGGTTCTGACGAGTCTAAATCGGACATAATATATGTATATAAATAATACACATATTAAAACAGAAAATCAATTAACTACTATTTCTCGCTAAAAGTATGGCAGTAATTATAAAAGTTGCGGATGTGATAGAACCAATTGTGTATAATGTATTTTGTTGGTATAACATCTCGTTCAAATCTGCTTCTATAGCATCTATCTTTGCCTTGGGGTCTAGCTTACCACTTGTATCAGTTTTATAGAAATCGGTTGCTCCTGATGATTTGTCGTATATAAATGGTATTAACGTATTATTATCATCATAATCATCGTGTGTCCTTAATAATGCACCTGTACCTGTAACCCCAGTAGTATCATATTTATTAATATCATTATAGTCACCAACTGTTGTTTCGTCGTCGTGAATGCTATTCCCTTTATACCCAGTTAATTTTGTTAATTTACGTCTTATAGCACGTGCATTAGACTTCATTTTGACAGTTTTCGCATCAATATTATTATCCTGTTTACGCATTTCATCTAATAATGTGATATTCCTTCTTATTCCATCCTCATCATTGTCATCAAAATCGTGGTTGCCTGAGGCGTCCAGTGTAAGACCTTCAATTGTTGAATATCCCCTAAACGCATCATTACTATATCCCGAGAACCCTTCACTTGCTCCATTTTTCATCGTCGCTGATATCTTATTATGTATATCATTAAGAGATTTAATTAAGGGTATGCGTATTTCATTTATATTATCAGGTATTTTTCCTATAAGACTATTATTAATATATTTACTTGCGTATGCAGTGTTTGTTTTAAACTCGCCCATAGTAATGGTATTTACGGTTTTCAAATTGACATTTTCAGTTTCATTTAACTCTTCATCGCCGACGAGTTTATCCGTAATGGCACGAACATAGCATAAATTCTTTGAACCTTTACTAGTGTTACAATCACTAATGATTGTCTTTTCGATGTTAGCATAAATTCTATGTTCATATAATAATTTGGGTAATTCGTGAGTTTTTATTTTATATAATATAAATACATTCGTATCGGTTGAACCCTTATTCTTATGATAAGATTCTGTATACTTGAATAATTGTCCGTGTAAATCCTTACCTCCATTATTTCCAGTTATATTTTTAGTTTTATAAAACAAAGTTGAATTGTTCCATGATGTTCCTAAAGTTACTCTGTACTTTTCACTGCGTATTTCATCACCAGATTTCAATTGCTGTAAGTTATTTTTAATTGTATAACTATTATTATTAATGTGTGATTTTGTTTCATTCTGTAAAGGATTTGTAAATATAACACTCTTATTTATCTTAACATTTCCATTCCCATCTAGTCTAATATTCACTTCATTATTATTACTACTTTTATTACTTATAATGTACTGATGAGGACCACTATTGTCAGGTGTATTTTTATAGGTTAATAACCCACCTCCTTTAGTTTGTCTTGCACTATTATCTATAGATAAATCAATAATATTAATATTCTCTTTTTCATGATTTATAGAATAAATTAATTCTAATTTCTGATCACTTACATATGTTCCATTATTACAGTCGCCAAGATCATTCGTAAATAACGACGGAGTTATTTTTGATGACACTAACAGATTATCCGCTAGAGTGAAACTCTTATTTTCAGGAACACGAATTGTATGTTTATAGTCAGCACTTGAATATTTTGTATATATATATTCACTATCACAATTATGTATACTATTGTCATGACTAATCTCAAAATTGGCATCTACACCTTGATTATTACACCCAACAACGTTATTATCAAACCCTTCTCTCTTATTTGTAAAACCCTGATAAGAACGATTTAAACGGTTTCTATACTTATAGTAGTCATTTCTGGCAGAGGTTGTATATCCTGTGTAACGTTTGCGTTTGTTTTCTGAATTTATTACTCCATTGTTATAATCATTATATTTATTTTTATGATATCTCCGATGACGTGCAGTACGTGATTTATTATATTTTGGTCCAAATTTTCTACGTATAGCGTGACTGATTATTTTCTTACTTTTTCCGAATAATTTTTTAAAACTTCTACTCTTTTTTCTCAAACTTCTTCTCAAACTTCTACTCTTTCTTCTCAAACTTCTCTTACTTCTTCTCATTAATCTTCTCAAACTTCTACTCTTTCTTCTGCTTCTTCTGCTTCTTCTGCTTCTTCTGCTTCTTCTGCTTCTTCTGCTTCTTCTGCTTCTTCTGCTTCTTCTGCTTCTTTTTCTTCTTTTTTTTGGCCAGAACCCTTCGAGCATATTTTCGGTGTTATATAATCCATAACCACCAAGAGAATTATGTGATTGATATCCGATTATTTCGTCATTACTATGTGACCCAACAAAACCGCATCTTACTTTTGGTACCTTTTTGTTTTTCCATTTCCAATATGGAAAGGGTTTATATTTATAAAATTTTTGTATTTTTTTACGATTGGAACAATCTCTTTTTCTGGTATAATATCTTTTACTACGTTTTGCCCGACTAACCGTGTGTTTATAATTACGCGTTTTATGTGCATAACTATTTCTTTTATTTCTTAAATCGCCTCTGTAACTATTAAGTTTTGAACGCCATTTGCGTTTTATACCTCTGTATTTTTTTTTTGTCTCATTGTGGTAACTTTGCATAAATGGAAATTTTGGAGGACGTTTAAGCATATTACTAATTTCTCTACTAATTTTATTTTTATCTCTTCGTGAACGTCTCATTTTATATCTACTTAACCATTTTCCATCTCTTGAATATTGTTTAATATTATTATGCAATTTATTACTAGCATCTTCTAATGTAGAAAATGTTTCTGCATTATTCATACCTTCCATTTTCACGTTAACATCATCAAGCAGTGAAGACTGAATATTTCTCTCATTTTCGGTAATTGCACCTGCCTTTGAAATTTTACAAGCACTTTTTTTCTTTCTTTTAATTTTATTACAATTGCTTACAGTTTTTTTAACCTTATTCACACAACTCGCTGTTCCGGAGTTTATAGTATAATTTGAAGGGACATAGATCTTATTTATATCGGTAAATGTAAGAGGTTTATCTTTCTGTTCTTTAAAACTTATATTCATTTCCAAATTACCGTTCTCCATTTCAATTAATGAATATTCATCGGTTTTATCAGATTTATCGTTAAAATCTTTATCGGAAATATTGAAAATTGCCCATTGAAATTTTCCCTCACTATTCTTAAATATAGCAAAATAAGGCATAACCTTTTGGGATGCATTCGATGCATTATACATTTTTACACATTCTCTACGTGCACTAAGTATGCACAATCTAATTGAATTACCTCCCCATGAACGTGATGAAATTTTATTGGGTGTTATTTCATTCATTAACCCCGGACCGTCGCACTCATGCTTTACATCAAACCATGCGATAGGTTTATACGATTCGTCTATGGACGTCTTTTTATCATGTAAATCTAATAAATAATCTCTATTTGCCTTATAATTATCCATATCCTGTGTTGAGGACATATTTATTATTATATATAATAACAATAAATAAAAATAAAATTATTGCGTTAATGTATAATAGACGAGGGATGAAGCAACAACGGTCCACGCTAAACTAATATATATTGTTGAATCTAGTTGTAACTGTTTTTCGGTTACGTGTGAATCGCCTAATTGATTAAGAACCTTTATCTTATTATCTAAATTATTTCTCAGACGTCTCATCGTTCTTGTATTCTGTAATAATGTTGCATGTTTGTCACCTGTAGTGGCAGTTATTTCATCATTGACTAAGGCATCATAATCACTACCATCAGTATCCACCGTCGTACTGTAATTATCGACAATACCAATATCTCCTTTGAGGACATCCCAGTAACCTTTGTGTTTGGGGTCGAATTTGTAATTAGTTCCTTCGGCGGCGCCATCCGTCAAATATTTGTTCAAAGCATAAGCTGTATGTTTTGTTAGCGCGGCACGATCGTCACGTACATCGTCCATCAAATTTTTTAAAGCAGTATCAGCAGCATCATCATTTAAACCTTCGACCAAGGGGTATGTCCATAAAGTATCACCATTACCATCTTCAGCATTTTTAAGTTCTAATGTTCCATATGCGGTTAATACAACGGATTTAGAACCAGTGATTTCCTTGGTTATAGGCATATATTCATCTTTCTTGGACATTTTAAATTGCAATAAACCATAATCATTTAATAACATCATTTTGGAACCTTTTGCATTCATAGTCCATATAGTACTCCATTTACCATTTGTCTTTGTTTTACATAATAACTTTCCGTTTCTAAGTTTTAAATAATAACTCCCGTCTTTACTTTTTAAGTAAGAAGTATCATCTATATATTCACCCCTATTCAATGCGGAAACATTTTTTTTTCTTTCATCTAAACCTTCTATAATTTGTGTTTTACATAAAGAGGATATTACAAGAAATCCTAAAATAATGATAATAATCACTGTTTTATGTTTCATATTAATATAAAGTAAAAAGAGAAATAAACCTATTTACTTTATGAAAAATTTATTTTCTTTTGTATCTAACGACCATCGAGAGAACAGCAATAGAACCAGCACCAATTGTAGCTGCTTCTATATAAGAGCGATTGAAAAAATTTTTGATGTTGGTGTGTTTCACCGTTTCTGTAGCCTCCGGAAGTGGACTAGGGTCTACAGTAAAACCTTCAGGATGGTCGTCACTAAGGTAAGACGTCTTCGACGGAGCGCTAAATCCCTTAAACAAAAGTTTTGAAAACATTATATATATGTTAACAATTATATTATTTATATACAAACGCGGTAATATTCAGTTTCTAAAGCAGTTGGACTATCACGAGTAAATTTACAAATATCTCCAGGACGCAAAGCAACCGCAAGAGCTTGTGGGTCAAAACGACTAATTTCTGGTATCTGCGAATTATCTTGAATATTATACCGCTTCTTAAAAGCGGTCTTATGTGTTTCGTCTAAAATCTCAATCTTGGGAACTAAATCGTGTTCAAGAATATTATACTGCAAACGTTTAATGTTATGAATTACTACAAATATACCACTATGGTCAAACAAATATCTAACCTTACTAATTATGGTATCATTTGGTTCTTCGTCGACTATAACCACCAGAGTATCACGATTATTCAAAACCTCGTCGACTAGATATAAGTCTTCAATAATGACATCGAGATTTGCTGGTCTCAATTGCTTACTATCTAAGTAGAATTTGATATAAGTCTTGGTGTCTTTATCTGCGTTCTCGATTAGCATATCCAATTGCTCGTTCTTATATCTCGTATCAATTTCGTTAATGCTAAATTCATTATAACCCGTCGTATCATAACCGATATACTCTGATAGGGCAATAATATTGCGCCGGGCTTTGAAAACACTTTGGATTCTATTTACGGATGTCATGATGCTTGTATATTTATGATATATATATACAAGTTGTTTTATTTCAATTTTATAATTATTTAATTACCCTTTTTAACTATGAAATTGCCTTTTGCAAAATCCAAAGGAGTTTCTATTTTAACATTTTCAACGTCCTTACATTCTTTCGGTTTAAAGTCAATGATAGAACGACTTTCTTGTATTGGTTCAATTGATTCAATTGATATAGGTTCTTTTATTTGTTCCGTTGATTCATCATCAATATCGTTGGTATTTATCTTAATGATGGGGTTGAAATTTATATTTGTTCCTGAATTTGAAACACCCGTTTCGGGAGGTTTCTGAAACATTTGTGGCGTTCCTATAAAATCATCATCCGTATATATATCGCGTTCTTGAACTATCTTCAAATCATTCATTGGGTTCATAAGTGAACCTGGTGGGGTAACTCGTTTTATGGTTAAGAATTTATTTCCCCCTTTTATAATCTTCCATTTTTGAAGCATACCGTTTTTGTCACGTCCTTTTTCGCCACGATAATAGACTATTCGATCTATATAATATTTCTTACCCCCACCCTCTACAATTTGTTCCTGTTTATCAGAAGAATTTGAAGGAGCATATGTAGGACTTGTAGGAGCATATGTAGGACTTTCGGGAGCATATGGAGGACTTTCGGGAGCATATGGAGGACTTGTGGGAGCATATGGAGGACTTTCGGGAGCATATGGAGGACTATAATTGTCATCATTTTCCTGCATCTTTTCTTTATCTTTCTTCATTAGTTCCTTAAGTAATTTCAAGTCATCTGTATTGAAACCTTCTTTATCTTCTGATGGTAGTTCATTTACGAACTGTTTGAAACTATCATCTGAATTATTTATTTCTTTCTCATAACTATTTTCACTAGAAGGTCCGAAACTTGGCGTCAGAGGTCCTTCTGGACTAGGGGTATAATCATCCGGTTTACCGTTAATAGCATCTTTCAATAATGAGCGATAGTGAAAGTTTCCATCAACCCCTAATAATATTGAATTATTTGAAAAGGACATACTTTCTAATTGATCTATATTATCCTCGGTTATAATTCGCATCTGCATATTCATAGTATTTAACTCTTGTAATAACAATTTGAATGAATATGGAACATCAATCACACTGAAATCTCTACCGTGTTCCGTAACATTTATAATGTTCATATTATTTCCATCAACTGTTCCTGAAAATTTAATAGGTCCATCTACCATAGGACTAATAAATATCTTCTTATCGGGATTATATATTGCTGCCATTCCAGTTTTATTACAAACTGCCATGCGATACTTGTCGGAACGCTCCATCATAGACTCACGCAGGAATTCAGAAATTCCATGCGAAACCAGAGAATCACGTTCCATTTCTCCTATTCTCAAACCGCCGTCATTTGCACGACCACTAACAGGTTGTCTAGTCATGGTAGTTATAGGTCCATTTGCACGATAATTAATCTTATCCTTTGCCATGTGTTTCAAACGCATATAATATGTTGGTCCCATAAAGATCTCCATTTCCAATTGTTCTCCGGATTGTCCATTATACATTATTTCGTTCCCACTGGAATGATATCCAAGATTAGTGAGCGCTTCGCCATAAACGCCTATTTTTGAGCCTTTATTTACAAATGCAGTTCCATCGCCAAATCCGCCCATTAGTGCACTTGCCTTTGCGGTCGTAGTCTCTACTAATTGACCGATTGTCATTCTAGATGGTATGGCGTGAGGGTTCATTATAATATCAGGGCGCATACCTCCGCGTGTAAAAGGCATATTATTCTCGGGAACTACAAGACCACACGTTCCTTTTTGTCCGTGTCTTGAACCAACCTTATCACCAAATGTTGGTATTCTGATATCGCGAATTCGTACTTTTACTATGCGTTCACCTTCCTCCCCTTCGGTTATAAAGGTTTTATCAACAACCCCCATTTGCCCTTTCTTTGTGCCCTTTGATGCGTCAACCTTTTTCCCTTCGTTTGTTGTGTACATACCAATTATAATTGTTTTATCATCAACAATTGTGCCTTCACGAATAATACCATATTTGTCCAATTTACTATAATCATAACCCATTTTAATTCCCATTATATCGCCATTTGACTCTATATTCGCGAACTTCGTCTCTACCATTCCATCCGTTGTTTCTTTCATCTCTTCGTGCGCGTCATATCCAGTAAAATAAGTAGTGTTAAACATACCGCGTTTTAGAGAACCTTCATTAATCAAGACAGAATCTTCCATATTATATCCCCCGTAACACATGATAGCAACAACTGTATTTTCTCCGTAAGGTAATTCTTCTTTATTGATATACTCCATATAGCGAGTTTTAACCAATGGGATTTGTCCATAATTGAGGAGAACCGCTGCTTTATCTATGCGAACATTGAAATTACTATGATATACAGAACACGCTTGCTTACTTTGACCACAAGAAAAGGAGTTACGTGTAGGCGGATTATTTTCAGGGAAAACTATTAAATTACCCATAGTTCCAAACATAAGTGATGGATGAATCTCCAAATGAGTATGAGGTTTGGTATCAAAATCGTCATAGTTTAAACATATCATTGCACCTTCAGTTTCATTATTATCTATATAGTCAATAATACCCTTATTTTTAATAAATGAATCTAACTTGGCGGGATTTGTTTCGGTAGTTACCGAATGAAATAACTCATTTAATTCATATATATCATAATTATTCTTTTTATAGTTGATGTTCTCCTTATGTTTATTAAAACCAAATACCAAATTATTCCAATAGTATTCCCCGGATGATAATTTATCCTTGACATTTTCATAGGACATTTTACCAGTTAGTTCGTCTTTATAAAAAATAGGGCGGCATAATCTACCACCGTCAGTGTATATGAATATAGTATTATTTGCTATATCGTGTCCAATACTTGTATATGGAGAGATCAATCCATTTCGTCTATAAAGTTTCATTTTACGGACGTTCTCAAAGGGTGTTGTTACAGAACCACACCAGTATCCATTAATGAACACTTTGGTCATTATAGATAACATTTTAGGACTACACTCATATATACATTTAAGTGCAATCTTCTCACGTAACCAGTTAATCATGGGTTGTCGGTTACCAACTCCACCGTGTGATACCTGCGTCATAATCGCAAGATGTTTGTGTAAACCAATATTTCCTCCGTCGGGAGTATCAAGTGGGTCTAAATATCCCCACTGGGAACCGTGTAGAAGGCGAGGTCCTGTTACTTTCGCACTGGAATCTAAGGGTAAGTTTGTTTTACGTAAATGCGCCAGGTATCCATTAAATGATAATCGGTTTAAATCTTGCACTACACCAACACGTTTAGTATTTGGTTTTGCTCCCCAATTACCTTTAAACGCCTTAGAGAACCCCTTTTCTATAATACGCTCTCTTAAAATCTCATTCTTATGTGTATTGATTAAACTGGGAAAATCCGAAGCATATAAATTAAGATTTAAATTAAGTCGCTTATCATATTCAAGACGTATGAAATTTTGTTGTTCCGTATAATAGTCGCGAAATAATTCATATAGAAGAGAACCTACTAATTCAATGCGTTTATATTTAAAGTTATCGCGATCAGTTGGTTCCTCTGAACCATTCATAACAGATAACATTTTGAATACCATATGACCTAAGAAATACGCCTTTTCTTTATAATTTGTTTCACCAATATGAGGTAAAAGATAATCCGATATAATTTGTAGTCCATGTTCGTACAATTTACCCTTTGTCAAAGAAGCAATGAATTTTATAGCCAAATCCTGTGTGAGAATTCCTCCAGCGTCGTGAACAGACGGAATAAAATCATCCATCCAGCTCTCATATTTATCAATATCTAATAAACACGTGGTAATAATATCTTTATCACTTACAATGCCGAGTGCGCGCATTACAATAAATAGAGGCACTGGTTTTCTAACATTGGGTATATTAACGACAATATTATTATTGGTAAATTTAGAATTCGGGGCTACTAAGGATATAGAAAACTTACGAATTGGTTTTGATGGGTTTTCCGAAACACTTCTTAATTCTGCTGAGTATAATTGTTCTAATTCGGCTTCGTCATCGTCCTCCTTTATAAATTTTCTTACATACAACATATTATCCGCAAATTTCTCTTGTGAAACGACCGTTTTTTCTTTACCTGCTATAATAAAATAACCACCTTTATCATGTTTACACTCACCCATAGAGAACTTGATTTCGGGTGTTAATTTATTTAATATACAGAAATCTGACTGAACCATAATAGGAAATTTACCAAGATATACATTTTCAATAGTATCTATGGTTTCTTGAATATTGTTTCCCTTCATTGTTTGCGCTATCATATCCCGCTGTTCTCGTGCCTGAATTGTTGTGTAATTATATTCTTTTACCTCAACGTTTGGTGCACCACCATCTATTTTTTGTATATCATCTTCATTCGCTTCTAATCCACCCCCTTGCTTATAATTATCGAATGTGTAAGGCATTTTATAATCATTAAAAGATTCGCTATGTTCATCCAGAGCGCTAGAACCTCCTAGTTTGGGAATTTCACCGTCATCTAAAATAGTTGTATATACAATTTCAATATCATAGTGTATGGGCATGCTGTAATTCATATTACGCAGTCGGGCCTCATTTGGAAACATATAATGTGAATTATCATCAGAGTCATATATAACTGGTTTTCCGAAGGTTATCCGTCTACCGTCGCGTCCTCCCAAATATATCTCGCATTTGTTTTTATAATCATCAATTGATTTATCATAGTTAGACTCAAGACGTATAGGATTTTTTTCCTTGAAAATTTGATATATACCGTGTTTGAAAAACTCATTATACGATTCCAGATTGTGACTAACTAAACTATCTGGTAAGTCTTTAAAATATGTATCTAACATTTTCCAAATAGTTGATTCATCCATAGTATTATAATATTTAGGTATATTTATTTTTTACATAGTTTAATATCAAAATAGAATTACAGACAAATTCAAGAAATTAATAAATCAATTATTATATTGCTTATATATATAAAAGAATGAACGATTTCATGAATGCATTATTTGGTCCTATGGACAAGGATTACTGCCTTTATTTTTATTATTTATCTATCTTTGGTTTTATTTTACTTACATTATCTTTCTTAACAATGGTTCGTTTGGTTATTGCTAGAAAGCGTGGTGGCGTGTTCTACATGAATTCTTTCATGGTATTACTCGGATATGGAATTTTCTACTTCCAAAATAGATTACTTCATAGTATGTGTAGCAACAGTCTTTAAACGTTTAGATTAATCCGTTAAAAAGTTTATATTTTTTTGTTAATTCAAAATATAAACTAATGGATAATTTATATTATTCCAATTATTGTAAGCATAGTAAAAAGGTTTTAGATTTCCTTTCAAAAAGTGGTATTACTGAAAAGTTAAATTGTATTTGTATTGATAAACGTAAACGCGATCCGAATACAAATCAAATGTTTATACAGTTAGATGATGGAAAACAGGTTTTGATGCCACCGAATCTTTCATCTGTTCCGGCGTTATTACTTATAAACAAAGGTTACTCACTCGTATTGGGTAGTGATATTATACAGCATTATGAACCAGAAGTAAAGAAAAAATTAGAATCTGCAAATTTCGGCGATGGAGAACCTAGTTCGTATACAATTCAATCATCATCAGGTGGTTCAAATATAGTATCAGAACAATTTACTTTTTATAATATGTCTCCGGATGAACTGAGTGCAAAAGGCACAGGGGGTCAGAGACAATTATATAATTACGTACCAGTAGCGAATTCGAATAATGCCATTAATACCCCACCTGATAGTTATAAACCAGATAAAGTAAGTAACGAAGTAACCATCGATACATTACAACAGCAAAGAAATGCGGATGTACCTATGAAGAATTCAACTCCGCAATATCAATATCAAACAATGGATTAATAATATATATTTATTGAAATTCATTTAAAAAATAATAAATAGTTATATATAAGATGACTTCCAAATCGGCAAGTTTAAAAGCATTTAACACACACTTTGATGAATTTGTAAATGATGTTATAAACGTTTTTCCCGAAAATACAGATATTAAATCAGCCAAGAACATAGTCATCATGACGAGAAAGGCAAATGTTACATTAATTGTTAAGGTTTGGTACTCGTATGTATATTCGCCATACAAAAATAAAATAGATAGCGGTGATTTAGAGTTTTTTATTAATAAAGACTACAGCGAAGATTTAGATGGTGTATCAAATGCCAATGATATTATGTCTTCTATTGATTCGTTACGTGCCCCGATTAAACTCATGAGTGATGTTAATAAGGAACATTCGTTGAAATATGTTCAAAATCTATGTAAATTATCCGAGTTATATAACTCATTTTAAATTTATATTTAATATATTACCAATAAAATGTTTGGTAATATATTATGACGAAAAATAAAACAATAACAGACGAAGCTTTAAAAAAACTACCCGAGGATATTATGTTTTTTGAGATAAAACAATATTTTCTTTCGTGTAAAGCATGTGATAATATAATTAAGGAGGAAGAAGTTAAAGAACGATGTGATATGTGTAAAGCGTGTTGGTGTTGTTCTAGTGATAATACCAGGAAAAAATATTTTGAAGCCACACTTAGTCTATGTGATATTTGTTTAAAGAAGATTATGCCCGTCGAACCGAAACGAAAACGCCGTCAGAACATCATTCCATTTAATATTTTTAATTCTTAATACGTCGCAGTGATAATGTGATCATTACTGCTATCACTCTCATTGTCATCATCACTTATCTCCTTCTTGTATTCCCTCGTCCTATAGGAAACATGATACAGCTTCTCCTTTGGAGACATGGCATTATAATATTTTGCAACAACCTCGCGAGTAACAATGGTAGGAGTTTCACTATCCACCGTAGGAACATAGTATGTATTATGAAGTGTATAAATGTGTGTGAAAATGGATTTGTTAATTCGGACAGTTTTTCCCATCTTCTTAACATAATATGAAACATATGCGTCGTGAATTTCCTTGATGAAATCGTAAGATTGTCTGTAAAATTTATAAAACAGACGCTTGTACATCGGAAACTCTCCTAGAAACTCTTCCACCTTTCCTGACGCAAACAAACTAAGGTAGTGATAGTGAATGTTCGGATTATTACCACGAATATCCTTGAGGCGCTCATATGCGCCATTCATAAGCTTAACTCGTTGTCCAGTACACGCATTATGCAGCATAATACCAACCATATGATCGTTCACCATAACGCCAATCTCATCCATAGTTTTACCCGAAATATCAATCTCACGTGGAAGTAGGATAGGCATAGTTCCTACCGTATCGTGATGAAATGCGCTCTCCTTGATCTCCTGTGGATTATACTGTGTAACAATATTGGTTTCGCGGTCGACCTTAAAACCATTCACCAAATAGAGCGTAGGCTGTTGAATGGTAAGAACAATGTGATTGAGCGGGTGCTGAAGAACGAAACTGTATATAAATCCCTTATCCATGTGCTTGAGCGTAGTCGCATCATTCAATTCCGTATCCTTACTCTCGCCCAGTGCTTCGATAAACATTTGACGGAAAGTCAACTGTTTAGTATAGTCTCCAGTTCCTTCGTATTGTGTGCGGAAATACCAGTAGCGACCACCAACTGCAGACTTTGTTGCGATTTCCCAAGAGTTGGAAGCCTGACTATAAAATAGGTTAATCATTGTACCCTCAACTACCTCGTTCGCAGTGACGCTGTAATTACTTTCCAGATCAAAATTGTCGGATTTAAAGCAATCGTACGAAACAGACTTGATGGGTGCGAGTGCAACAATATTCTTACAATCGGTAGTTACTGAACGATACTTCCCGATCTTATTAAAATCATTATCTGTGACATACGCCTTATCGTAATTATGAATCTCGTAGTTGTCTGATCCGTGACTGTAAGACTTCTTATTAATAGTCTTGGAATACTCGCTGTAACTGGCGTCAAAGAACTCGTGTGTGATGGTCATTTTAATAAAGTGATGATTTTACTTTAAATCCTTTTATAAAAATGAAAATCAATTTTTATAAAACACAACATAAATTTTAGAAATATATACGATTATCAAGCATTATAAAATATAATAATTATGATTCCAATAATAGTTCTAGTGTTTAACTATGTAAAATAAAGATATATAAGATATATATACATATCAGTATAATGGATTCAAAAGAACAAAAAAATTCCATACAATTAAAATATGGTGATATTATTGAAATATCATCACCGTCAAATGAAGAGTATCATCAGAATAATTTCTACATTACTTATGTTGATGATGATATTTTAGAAATCGTAAATACATCGTCCATGAAAAAACACAGTCTTAACATTAAAATGAATAAATTGACGGATGAATCTATTATTGCCATTTTCTTATTAAACAGAAGTGAAGTTAGTGGATATGCCAGACAGAATAATTTAAATACACATACATGGTTGGATATATATATTGGTGGGGATACGCCTGTTATTTTTACAGGCGAAATTACAAATTTAGAAGAAGATATGATTGAAGTCACCACATTTCCAGAAGGTGATGTAATTTATATTGATTTCGCTTATAAGGGTGTTCCAAAAAATACTCCTTTTGAAAAATTTGTTGTGCGTGAGAAACCAGGACAAGCATTATCTAACTTCAAGAAAACGCCATCTGTTGACGAAGATATAAGCGAAGAGGATCTAGAGAACGCAACAGAACCCGCTTCCATGGAATCTACTGATGATGGTGAAATGGTTATTAATACACCAGATAATGCCGTTCCTGATGAAAATATTAGAAATGTGTTACACGAGATGTATAACGATTCAAATAATATTATTTTCGGAGAGATATTGGATGATATTGTCCAAAACGTGGAAATACCAGAACACCAACGCAGATATGGTTTGGAAATTCAGACGAATGATTTATTGGATGAACTATTATCTACTATACCCGATAGTAAAAGAACAGACAAGGTGCGTAAAGATATATCAGTGTTGATTAATCGTTTTAAGGAATTACGTAATAACTTCTCCAAATTTGATGATAATGATAATGTTACTGGTTATGTATATAATGGACCTCTGCATAAACCACTCATTGAAAAATTAACAAAAATAAATAAAAATGTTAAATGGATAATACCAGTTGTTAAACAGCGTTCAAATGTATATGTAGATCAAGTAAATGATGAAGACGATGATAACGATGTTACTATGTTAGACCAAAAAGAGATAATGTCACGAGAGAACGAAATTAACAAGTCTTATAAAAATAATGATATAACTAGTATTAATAAATATTTTAAACTTTATTCCGAACTTGATAAATATAACCGAAATTTTAATGCAACGAACGATGATACGGCATTGACAAACGAAGTAACTGTTCAAACAGAATTCGATGCAGTTATTAATAACTTGGAAGATTTTTATAGTACGGTTGTAAAAGCGGACGGGAATAGAACAAAGTTACAACAGAGGAGATTTGTGATACAAAGATATAATATGGGACTTGAAAAACAAGATAGTTTATTAATGAAATCTGGGAAAACATTATTTATACGTAACAATCTAACACCAAATGATGAAATAACTATAAAATCGTTATTAATTATGCCCAAACAATGTGTGGAACATTCAAAGGTTAATTTACCTTCTACAAACATTATGATGAAATCTCAATATTCACAGATGTGTGTTTCTATGTTCCGTCTCTTGAAAAATAATACAAAGGTAAATACGGAAGTAATTAGTAATCTTGAAAATGAACTTGAAATCGATGAGAATAAATCCTTAAATGAAATAACGGCATATAGTTTGGATGCCAAATATAATAACGACACAGACAGATATGCCAAATTATTACAAAGCATTATTCCACAAACAAGGGCATTAATTAAAGAGATCCGTAATAGAGTAAAAAACCGATTAACTATACATAGTTTTACTGAAGAATTAAAACCTTATATGATTGATAAAAAAGATTTGGCGTATCAACAGCAGAATGAACTTAGATACACGATTAAACTTGCAATCGAAGACTTTAATAAGAATTTTATAGATAGATCCGCAACAATGAATAAATTACATAACTTAGTAAATACAGAAGAAGAACAAGTATCACGAATTGAACGAATGCTATTTAATAATACCGAATTATTGGATTTATTTAAAGACGGTTATAAAGTATTAGATACAGAATTAAAATTAAGAAACAGTGAACTTTTAAATAAACTGTTACTTGATGATAATTTAACCATGCTTTCTGATATAATAACATCAATGAATATTAAAACACTCACTACTCCAGAGCAACTGTTGAATAGTTTCCAACCAGGAGATATAGAAGATGAAGGTGAAAATGCAAAAATAAAACCGACAGATTGTACTCGTAGATATCTTACAAAGAAATATAATACCGTTACAGAATTACAGGCGGATAATACAAGCGAACAAATATACTATGATGATGAATACGATGATACTCCATATGATATACTAGATTTATACACAAAAGAAAAGAAAGAAATGGAACCATCATTGTTTAAAGAATTTCTTCAAGAAAACTTAATCCAAAAACACGATGTTAAGCAAAATTATAGTGTAGTACTGTCTGAAATATTAATTGCAGGAAAGAAACCGGTAACGGACGGAGAATATGCAATATTAGAATTAAAACCGGGGTTCGGTAAAGATATAGATGAAACATTATTGACACCAAAAGAGAGAAAAGCAATTGAAATTGAAAGTGAAACAAGAAAGAAACAGGGTTATTATAAGCGATTGAACAATCAATGGATTTTTGATAAATCAATAAATCCCGAAACGTTCATTGACACAAATACTCTATTTTGTAATATAAAAGACAATTGTAATAAAAACCCCACAAATTCTGTATGCGAACCAAATAGTTTCTCAAGAAAGCGTGTGGAACAATTAAATAAAGCAAGGATGGTAAAGGAATTCGAGAACCGCATTGATATATCACTCGAACAACTTGATGAAAAAATAAAGCGGGATTTAATAAATGATTTTAAAATTTTACGTAAAATGAAGCTTTTCGCTGAGACCAGAGAGCAAAAATATAATAATCTAGCTTATGAGATTGGTAAAACATCGTCCACCATTGAAGTCATACGTTCACCACGCGAGGTTTTACGCGATTCTATTATGGGACTATCAGATTTTACAAAAAAACAATCGTGTATAATTAAATTTGTTGATGAATATTGTAGAGAACCTTTGGTGGATATGAAAGAAGATATGAATTGGTTATATTGTAAAGATAGTAACACACCCATCATGCCTATATCAATTGAAAAACTAGCACAAGAGTTTACATTAAAGCCATCAAATTACACAAATAAACTAGATGAAATATGTGCATTATATGGAACACTCAATGACGATAATGACGCAATAGTCGATAAATATAGTGGTTATACATTACGTAAAATAGATTTTGTTATGCAAGAAACATATAATGAAAATGGTTTTATAATTCAAACACACGATGTTCTCGAGAAAGATCTGGCAACACAGATTAACGATGTTCTAACGAAACAAGTAAAACCAGTTCACGAAAATGAATTGAATGAAATGATATATAATGTTGCCCATACATTATCAACAAGTTTGGGTATTAAATTTGATGGTATTCAGGAAGGAGTTTTACGTCTAAGTAGCGAACTAGTCGATGCGAGTGTATATAATGAAATTAAATACGAAGAAATCAATCAGAAAAAAATGAAGAAAACTGGTAAAAAGAGTATCAACTACGAGACCTATAAAAATCGTAGTATATTATGGATTATAGCTGCTTCATTACTGGTTCATATACAAACAAGCATACCAGGTCATCGATCGAAAAAGACCTTCCCTGGATGTACAAAATCTTTTAGTGGTTATCCATTGAATGCCGGTGTAGAAGATCAAAGTGGATTAGAATATATATCTTGTGTAATGTATAAATTAAAAAGTACAATTAAACCTTGGGATTCAATATCCAAATTAAAACGCGAATTATACACCCCAAAGATAAGAGATGTTATTGATAAACATATATTGAATGCGAGACCAGATATTGCTGAGTTATATAATAAAAAGCAAAAATATATATTGGAAAACCCCGATATTTTTATACCAGAGGAACATAGTACCGAAAAATGGAAGCATTTTATGCCTCCAATTATATCGTCAAATCTTAGTAGAGTTCAACCATTATCGCGAGATTTCGAGAGAAGCTTTTTGGACACGGTTAGGAAGGGACATAAAGATCAATTGAAACATATTAATACTATGCAAAGTAAGTCGTCGTTATTTGGGTTCTCTATTATAAATAATATTAATGCAATTGTAAATACCGAAGAACCGCTTCTTAGAACCAATTCCGACATACCATTTTTGGAAAATGGTTGCTGTACATCAAATGATGAAAAAGTTATTGATTATTTCATAAATAAAGATCCGATTATTGAACAAACTCGGGTCGCATCCAAGTCATTATCTGACCTATTAGATGAGACTAAGAATTATAGTAAAGCATCAACCCTATACCATAATGAATTTACAGGCATTAAAAGAATTATCGTCAAAGAGCAAATAACGGAAGAACACGTTTACGAATATATTATAAAACATTGTAATTTTGCAAATGATCTTCCCATTCCAGATGAATATAAAATAATTTCAGGCGAAAAACCGGAAGATTTTCCAATTGAAGGTTCTCTCAATGATAAAATAGATTTCTTAAAAAAGAATGGCAAAAAATATGGTGTTGCTGACCTGAATAATTTGGCAAAAATAATTCGTAAAAAATATACAACATCCGTTGAGAATGTTAATTATTTTACCCAGGTTGATACTATGTTTGACATTTTAGATTATCTTGAAGCAAATGATTCAAAGTGTATAGAAGAAAATTTCAGGAGACATTTAAGAGCGGTTTTGAAAACATATAAACCAAACGATATGATTTCAGAGATAAGACCGGAATTGAAAACGTTTAATAATTACTTATACAATTCCAATAAGACAATGTTTAATGAAATCATTACATTTATCAAAGAATACGGAAATGTAACACAGAGTAAATTTTCAACAATACAGGATATTATATTATCTGTATATTCATCCGAGAACAATACAAATGATGATATATTAAACAATATTTCAAATGTTGAGAATGCTATTTATTATCTTACAAAGGTATATCCTGAAATCATATTAAGTGGTAAAACATATAATAAAATATGCAGTCATTGGAATCTATCCAAAATACACAAAAGAGATTTGGATAAAGTTATTGAGCAACATTGGAATGGTCTACTACAATTCCACGGCGATAAAACCCTAATCAAAACTATGCGTAATATAGGTGATAATACATGTGATATATTTAAAGTTCTTACGCATATGCCAAAACATCTAAGTATCTTCAAGGATATTATGATTGATGGTAAAAATAAATACGAGGAATTCTATTCTATTTTTAATAGCGATACCATGGGATACCTACACGGTTTCTTATTTTTATCTGTTTTATACGAATATGTCTCTTGTGCAAATGATACAGAAATGTTGAATTCCGATATTGAATTGAAGAAATCAAAAGCACGTTCAGAAATTGAAAGTAATAAAGACATTTCAAGTCAAATGCGCGCAGTTGATATGGACGACGATAGAGATGCACTCATGGAAGTAGATATAACTACAACTGATACAGTTGAATTGAAAAAACGTGTAGCCAGTGTATTAGTATTATTTATTGAAACTCAGGAAAAACAACGTAAGTCTTCAATGAAGTATCGCGATATATCCAATAAAATACATAAATCAAAGGTAAAAGAGAAACAGAAAATAGTTACTCAGGATTTAGGAAAATTAGATAATGATGTTCGTCGAGTAGAGAACCTTCTCAAAAAATATAAGATGGGACGTTGGAACATTGGATTACAGAAAGGTTTACGACAATACGATAAAGATACATATGACAGGGAGCGTTCTGAAATGGATGATGATAATTTGATCGCAGATGGCGTCGAAGAACTTGATGCGATTGAGGAACAAGAAAATGATGAACAATATGACGAAGAAGCAAATGATCTTAGAAACTTAGGAGAAGACTACGCTGATGGTAATTATTATAATGAGATACCCGAGGACAATGATTTCGGAGAAATGTAAAAACGTTTTGAATAAAATATTATAAAATATTATAATTTTATAATATAGATACCAATGGGATTAATTAGTAGAAAATTTGTTAGAATTAATAAATTGAATATAGCCATTTTTATATTTATAATATTATTTACAATTGTTCATATTTCAAAACCTGTATTCATATATAATAATGATGGTGGATTTAGACCATTTGGTGTTGGTTATAAACATAAAACGATTATACCTATATGGTTAGCAGCTATTATACTAGCAATTATGTCTTATTTATTTGTGCTATATTTAATAATGTTCTGTTGATTGTTTCAAACTATATACTTAATATAATTTGAACTGTTATTATTTCATACTTTTAAAAATGCCTGCCGTTAGCAATGTAGTTATTATAAGCCATGATGTTTCACCATAAGTTCTTTTCTTAATACACATCTTTAATAAATATTCAAAGAAATCAAACTGCGTTTTAGTCTCATCTTTGTCTTCTTCGAACGAAACAAAAAAATCACTTGTATTTTTCTTATCAACTTCGTCTTTTTTATCCATTCTTATCCGTGAAAATTTCTCACCTAGATTTTCAATATTAAATAAAGTGATTAATTTATTAAAATTAATACTAACGTCCTCATTATTATCAACCATTCCTTTAAAGTTATCGCTCTGCATGTATAGGTTTAAATTTAACGGAGTATTACCAAGCCACCATGGAATGTGTAATAGTGCGTATCCTATTGTATTTTCGAAAAATTCTATAATTGCAGGTATAAATTTTAAAGAATACATTATAAAACCAACACCAAATATCAACCCTATATTATTATAATCCTTCAATACTTCGTCTTCTAAATTTAAGCAATAAGCTATTGCAGAAAAACCCACAAAAGCAAGAAAATATTTTAGATGCGTTAATTTATTATTTCCGATCAACTGTTCGACAAATGCATCTTTATATGTCTCTTTATATGTCTCTTCCGAGTTCCCACTCTTTAACTCCGTTTCCAAGTCATTCTTACACAACTTATAAACCCCCAAATATGTGTTGTTTATGGCAAAACTTGCTAGTCCCGATGAACCAAGCAATACAAGAAAAAAAGAAATTAATGAACCGTGTTCTGTACTTAAACCTTCGACTACAGGTTTATCTTTTTTCAAATTATTAAATCCTTCTTTTTTATCATCTTCGCAACTATTGCATTTTTCATCCGACTTTAATCGTTTCTCACGTTCTAAATCTAACATTTTAAATGGATTTGGTAATATTGATATATCAGTCATATTTATTGGGTATATACTTTATTGTGATAGTTTTTGTTAAATATTAACTTTTTTTTTACACCATTAATATAAATAATTTAGTATGACTTTAATAGAACCAAATGTGTTAAATAACATTCAAGATAAATTACAATTTTGTCATGAAAAAAAAGGGCGTATCCAGAGTTGGGTATTTAATCTCATTGGGTATAGTTTATTCTTTATAGTCGTATCTATTGTATTATATTGTTGTAGAAAGCGCAAGATGACACCATATGAAGAAGCCGAAAAATTACGACGAGATCAAGATTATGTTATGTCTAAAATAAAACAATATCAAACTGCTAAACGCCCAGATAATACAAGCGCCATTACGCATCTACCTGTTATAAGTAAAAATGCATTCACGGTATAATTATATGGATTTATATAGTATAATATAGTATAATATGTCATCTGGTGAAATCAATATTATAGAACAATTGCGTGAAGACATCATTTTAAATAATAATACTGCACAAATCTCGTTTGATAATTTACTAAAAGATCAGAAGAAACATATCGAATGTTTAAATATACCATTTGAGTTACACGGTGACTTAGACCTATCTATAATCAAAAATGAGAAGTTTGTAAATCTTAATAAACTGGTATTTAGGGAGGGCGAGTTAACCAGTTTAAAAAATATACCAGAAGGTATAAAAGTTATTGAATGCCCACATAATATATTAAAAGAATTGAATGATCTACCAGGTTCTCTTACTCATTTAGATATCCGTGAAAATAGTTTGAAGTCTTTGGATCTTAAAAAAGCATCAGGACTTGTTGTATTGCATTGCGAAGATAATGAGTTGGATACTATTATTAATATGCCCAAAAATTTAGAAGAATTGTATTGTGAAAGCAATTCCCTTAAAATATTAGACTTGGATGGTGTTAGTAAATTGAATACATTATACGCTTCCAATAACCAGGTTCTCATTGTTCAAAACAAACCGAATGCACTGGTTAATTATAAAAATGAAAATAATGCACTCTCCACACATGATACTAATCTTTCGGAAAAGGATGTTACATCCAAAGAAATTATTAATAAAGTAAATTATACTGAGGCATTAGAAGCGTTTTTTAGAATTAAGCAAAAGTATGAAAATAAATTAATGAAAGAAAAACGTGCAGCGTATTCAAAAGGTAAGTCAAAAAAAGATGCTAAGCGTAGATCCCAATCTGTAATTCCCACATGTTTAAATTGTGGAAAGTCTGGCGGTATGATATTTAAAACAACCAATGATAAGCATATCGCATCTTGTGGAAATACAACCTCACCTTGTAAATTTAATATAGAATTAACGCGCGGAAATTATTTGTTATCAGAAATATTTTTGGATGCAATGGACGAAATAATAAATAGCACTAAACAGACCATAGTAGAACAAAAAATGGACGCACTATTTGAATACATTTCTGAGGATACTGCTGCTAGAACTTTCAAAGAAACATTAAAGACATTTGAAGAGGATAGTAAATTATATAATGAAGAACTATTGAATTTTAATGAGTTATATAACAACGCAAAAAAGGCAGAAGATATTAAAAAAAGACAACTTATTATCCATAATATTAATGAAAAAATCAAAATGCTTAATATTGAGTATAAAGAAAATGGAAATACCAGCATTTTGAAATTAATTGTTAATTTATATACAACTGAGTTAATGCCCGAAATTGAGAATTTAAGAAGATTGAAGTATGATATTATTGAAGTAACTTCCGACGATGTATTAGTTCAACGTGAAGTAGACCCGTCACGTGAAGAAACCAACATGGGTGAAGACGATGCTGTTATTAAATTCGTTTCTAATATATAGATGATGTATGTTTAACACGTCATCTATTAACAACTGTTGTACGTTGTAACGCCATCCCAGTAAATTCCGTTCCGGTCTGCCCAAGCCTTATTAATGCATATATCATCATTGATAGTATAATTCCCACCAGTAACATCTCCATTATTCTCATCATTAGTCGAATCAAAAGTACATGTGTCAGCAGCATCCCCTTGACCGGGTTCATGTGTCCATCCATCGGGGCATTTTGCGTGTGCCGTAGGAAACTTCTGACTGCGTTTATCGTTCAATAATAGTATTCCTGTTACAGTTAATATTAATATTAAAGCAACCGATGCTACTGATAATGTAATTATATGAAAACGGTCCATTTATATATACTAAATATATTTTCCTCATAAGTTATTGAGTTAGATTTATTTTATGTTTTAATATTATATATAATATGTCTGAATACTCAAATACACCCGAATCAATACATCAACCCAATCGCATTTTGGATTTAGAAAGATACAATGGTCGCATTAATATTATTCAACCACCTAATCAAGAAATCCAATTTAAAATGACCGAACGCATTGCTATAAAAAACAAGGCAACCGATTATCGCCACGCAGTTACTGGAATGTTAGAGGAGACTATGTTATCTCGTGTATTCTTCTGTGCCGAGAACATTGAAATGATACAAAAAGATATGCGCGTAGGAGTCTATAATATGTCTAAACAAACCTATATGGTTCCTCCGCAAAATATCAATAACCTCAAGACCATAATGCGTAGCATTTTTATTGAACACGCTCGTGAAGGCGATAATATTACCATTGAGGTATCACGTTTGAATAGAATGGTATTAGATTACTGCATACCATCAGTCTATAATGCGGCCGTATCTCATGAAAAATATTTACAAGACCAAAGTAGTTTAGTAGTTCCACTTGAATTGCCAAAGAATCATGACCGAGATTATAAACAACTTGAAGTTAAACAAATGATGTAAATATTTATATAAGTATTTTATATAAATATATGAAGAACGCAAATAATAAAAACGATTATTTGGGCGGAGCTGCTATAGCAGCGGGTGGTTTCGGGTGCGTATTTTTACCTGCACTTAAATGTAAAGGTGAAGAACGCCCTACTGGTAAGGTAGTTAGTAAACTTTTAACAAAAGGAAATGCGGATGATGAGTTTAATGAAGCCAAGGAAATACAACAAATTCTTAAAACTGGTTTAGGGGAATCAACTTATAATGAATATTTTATATTTCCTGAAAAACAATGTACACCCGATGTGTTAACAAAAGACGATTTAATTAATTATGATAAAAAATGCAAGAATCTAACAAAAAAAGGGTTTACAGAGAAAACTATTAACCAAAATTTAACTTCGGTTGGTATTATTGAATTACCTAATGGTGGTAGTGACTTAGATAAAACAATTAAAACTATGAAATCTCCCAAGGAGTTTAAAGAATTCAACCGATCTGCAATTAATTTATTAACCAAAGCAGTTGTACCTATGAATAAACTCGGAGTAGCTCATTTTGACTTGAAATCTCCAAATATTCTCATAGACGATAATAAGCAAATGCGCATTATAGATTGGGGGTTATCACTTATAAATGAAAAATCATCAGTACCATCCGGTGCTTTGAGTCGTCCAGTTCAATATAATCTTCCATTCGGTGCCGTTCTATTTAATAATTCAATCATTGCGACAATAAATAATAAACTGAAAAAAATTCAATTCAATGTTTATGAAAATTATAAGCAAGAACTCAAAACACAGATTTCGACTATAATGTACGATATTGTTATTTATAATTTTAAAAAAGAAGACGGACATATCCCATACGTCTCTTCTTCTTTGGAAAAACATTTTAATATGAAGGGCAATACGGGCTTTATGTACTTCTTGTGTAATTTATTTACAAATTATCTAACAGAAGCAGTAATAAATTTTATAAATCCATCTACAAAAAAATTTGATGCATTGAAATATTTCAATGATGTAGTAATGAAGAACTGTGATGTTTGGGGGTTCATAACAATTTATGACGATATATTATCAAATAATAAACATTTATCAAATGTATATAGAAATAGGCTTAAGGCAGTAGTATATAAGTATTTATACTCAACTGAATATGCTGCCGAACCCATTGATATTAATATTTTAACTGATGATCTAAAACATATCTTTCCTTTTAACGATAAAATTAAAACTCCTCCTGTATCTAATAATGATATTCAACCAAAAAATGTAACAAGCAAAAGTAAAAAAAATAGTACAAGTAAAACACGTGCCCTCGAACGGGCAGCTAAAATATTAAGAGGTTCAGAAAAAAATGTTTTCACTAATAATAATAAAACCAAAAAACAAAAGAATAAACCTACAAGACCACCACCCCTCCCCCCGCAGGAAGCTAGATTATTTAGAGATTCGAAAGATAATTTTTTAGCAAAAATAAAAGAGGGTACACAGAATGCAGCAATGGAGGAAAAAAGACTCAAGGCTTTAGAGATGGTTTATGAGAAGCATGTTAAGGCGAACCCTGTTATTAAAAACGACAAAAAGGTTGTTATTTCTGCAAATAAAATTTCTAGCACTAAGGCAAGAAACTTCAGAAATAAATTATTCAAATGTCCGAATGGAACTCGTCGTAATAAAAAAACAGGTGAATGCGAACCAACTAATAACAATTCAAAATTTACGGCAAATAAAACAGTAAGATGTCCGAATGGAACTCGTCGTAATAAAAAAACAGGTGAATGCGAACCTATAACTGATAATAAAACAAAACCTGTGAAAAAACTTGGATTATTTGGACAGGTTCTTGCAAACGCAAATAAAGATATTCCTGATAATAAACAACTTGCTGCCAATAAACAACCTGTCGCAGACGATCAATCTGTTGCTAATACTGATAGTGGCAGTTTATTCGCCCGTTTAGGTTTCTAAATATCCTATAAAATACTTATTCCACATTTTACGCGCGTCGCTGCGATGAAACGCGTAATCCTGCGAACAATCTCTATCATTTTTTGAAAACTCTTCTATAATCTCATTACTACCTGGATGTATATGATTCTTTAGATACTCTGTAAAATCATATACACGTTTACCACACACTATGATGATTAATCCGCGTTGTTTCAAATTATCTATATATTGTTTATTAAATGTGGGATGCCAAAACATCCGTTACTACTTGTTATATCGGTGTATTTTTATTTGTTTTTATTATATATAAAATAAATGACTATTATTAAAAGTAAAACCAAAAAAATAAAAGGGATCACAATATACACTGTAAAAAAAAATGTTACAGATGAAATTGCGGAGAAAACATTAAAAAATAAATTTGTTGAAAAAAAAATGATAACAGATATTATTAAAGAGAATGCTGATGTTTATACTGAAGATGGTAAATTACTACTTAAATTTAGAAAGGGTGTTCTCTCTCAAAAAAATACGAAAGCGTTTTATGATAACGTCATCAAATTCGCGTTGACGCCTACATCAAATAGAGGTAGTGCAACAGGTAGTGACTCCAAAAATGTGTATGATAATCCAAAAATTATGACTAATATATTTGGTTATTTTGATAGGTTCTCACCAACACAAAAAAAGAATTTTCGTGTAGCGGGGCATAAACTTCCGCTTGAGGTTCGTGAGTGTAGATTTAATCGCGATTTTCCTGAATTATATAAAAAGACTTTACCACTCATCAAAGATATAAATCGTCTATATAAAAAATATACTCCTAGTTACTTTAAAAAACAGAACAAAAAAGCGAATGAAACTGCCTTTAAAATACCCGGAACTGCATTCACTACAGTAACAACAAATGTAAACTTTAGAACATCTATACATACCGATAAAGGTGATGACTGCGAAGGATTTGGCAATCTTGTCGTTATAGAAGATGGTAAATATAGTGGAGCAGAAACATGTTTTCCACAATATGGTATTGGTGTAGATGTTAGAACAGGCGATATGTTATTTATGGACGTTCATGAACTGCACGGTAATTTAGAGATGAAACCCATAGATAAAGATGCACGGCGACTATCTATTGTTTGCTATTTAAGAAATAAATTATGGAGTAGAACTCGCGGTAAGAGTGCTTCGTTTGTTAAAACACATAATAGGACCGTCCGCGACGTAGGTGGTGGTCAAAAAACAAAACTCATGAATAAAACCAAAAAAAAACGATAAGATAACTATATTTAAATAAATCATAATAACACAATATTCTATAAAAATTGAATACTTTTTATAGAATTTATGAGAACGCACTTTAAACACACAATAAATATGCCCTACGACATTTCGCACCCGTTTATCAAGAAGATCCACAGAGAGTGGAAGAAGACAACTACCATACATAACTCATATGCGATTAAGAATAAGTTTCACCAGGAGCAACGTATGGACGATTGGACCAACGAACTCAGAAACATCGACACCGCGTTTCGCAAGTGTATTGAGAACGCCGAGAAGGATTTGGAACGCGAGGAAGCAGAACGGTATGCTATGGAACAGGAAGAAAACGAGATGCGTAAGGTAATTGCGCGTGAAAAACGCAACAAAAGGAATGCTAAGAAGGAGACAAAACCGCCTGCTGTTCCTACACGCATTTCGAGGAGAATCTTGGCAAGAAATTGGAACTAATTTATTTAGGCGCCTCGTCTCTCTTTATACGTGCCATACGAACTTCAGTCATGCCATTAGCACGATGAAAAACACTAACATAACCCGGATAATTTTTTTCCAGATAATCAGCTGCAACACGATTTGCTTCTAAACGACCTTCAGTAACACCCAATCCACCAGGTGCGTGTTTCTTTGCCTTTATCGTAATATCATTGAACCTGACAACACCTCCATCCTTGATGAAATATTTAATACTCTGTTCGTAGTCTTCCTTTTCCTTTATTTTTGATGAGGGTTGAATAGTCTTAGTTTTACGATTAATGAATCCATAGAGCGTTCCTATAATAAATTTCAAATCAGTTGTAGTTTTATTTTTCATAAAAAATGGATTATGTACGGGATAAATGCCCCAAATGTAAAGGTTCTCTTTCTTCAATGTAGAAAATGCATCGGTAAAAAATGCATGAACATCAGTTACCTTTTTTAACTCTTTATCCGATATTTTTTGAAATAATCCTTCTACATCATCATCTATTGAAACGATTGCTTGGTTCTCAGAATAATGTTTAATTATGAACTTACGTTGTTCTGTTATACCTATTTTACCTACAACTATTTTTCCATACATAGTTTTGGGTACGGCTTTTTTGTATCGTTTCTCTTCCGCTTTATTTGCAACAAAAATATGGACTAAATTTTTGGGAACACCTCCGTCAGAAAGGGTCTTTAATGATTTTTCAACAATTGCTTCGGGTCTGTCATATGATGGTATTGCTACAACATAAGATTTTGTGGGTCTACTTTTTCTGGTTTTACGAAGTGACATATCTATTATATGGAAAGGAAAAAATTATATCAGTCGTTTAAATTATTATATATATCTCGCTATTCTAAATCCTCCTAAGTGAGTGAGGGCGAATGGGGGTGCAGGTGGTAACACACCTGTTGAACAGATCAGGGTGAGTGTGATAACTTTCCTCCACTACCTCTGCCATATGATCCTTCAGATAATTCCCTATATTTTGGTATTTATTGTTAAGAGCAACCTTCACTCCCTCCCTCTTTGCATGGTCCTTGGCGATATCCTTGAACCGACTCAGCGCCAAAATGACATCTACACCGTCAACCAGGAGGACATTAACATCAACGATCCTCAACGAACACTGACCGCGCAAGTTCTCCTCGGGCGTCTTCTTCCTCGTCCTCTTCTTCCTCCTCCTACGAGGGGGCACCCTGAAACTGCTCGTGATCTGCTCCGCCTGTTCCTCCTCATCATCATCAAACGCCCTGAAACTGCTCGTGATCTGCTCAGCCTCTTCCTCTTCCTCATCATCGTCAATAATAATCTTCCGACGCGACTTCTTCTCTCCTACGGCGGTATCCCCATGAACCTCAAATATCATGTCAGGATTCGAGAGAAATTCAATCGAGTAAGAACTTCCCTGAGTCTTAAGCTGTTCCATAACGGCGCAAAGTGATGCATTATTCATTTATAACAAGTGTGTGTATTTACTTGATATATTGTATATAATTTATAAAAACAATCAATTTTTATAATTTTTCTGTGTTTTTGCTGGAATATGTATTCATAATTTGATATACCTTTATCGATCAATCACATCATATCTATAATCTTGCGTTGTAATAGAAGTTTTTCATTCCTATAATTCACATTGGGGCGAGGAGCAGGAATATCGGTGAGTTCCCCGAGGATCTCTATTTTATCTACTGGTATGCGACACGCAATACCGTCCCCAGACTTAGTTATCTCGAGATAGGACTCCATGTCCTTGTACGATATCCCCCCGATCGTACGAAGGTCAAGGAATAGGTAATAGTCGGCAGGATTTTCCAAACAAGGTGTTGTTAATTTCTTCAGTGTATTCTTGATCTTGAATGTAACGTTCGACTTGCGATTTCCTTTATGAGTTGTCAATCCATAATCCGCATACTTAACCTCTATCTTCGCACCAGTATCGGTATCCACCATATCGTGTCCAATCTCGTCTACCCACTTAAGTTTACTATCGGAATAGACCTCAAGTGACTGTTCAATTATGTCGGATTTATCGAAACGAGATTTACGATCGTTCAATTGTCCTCCCAAACCGTTCACCAATCTATAGTAACGTGAGGTATCCAAGTTGGATATGATAGTTCGGCCAATTGATTGCATTTTATAAAGTTACAATAATTAACGATCGATCAAATGTAATCAATTTTTGTAAATTCATTTAAAATTATTAAATTATAGATTTTGGCGGACTTGGTCCTTTTGTATCCTGTGGTATTTTCCATGTTTCACCATACCTATTAATTAACTTTGTTTCGTAATTATTCGGTAAATATAATATTCTACCGTTCCATTCGCGTTCTATTAATTTACCATTTTGAAAACAATTACTCCATATAACCTTTTCCCATACATCATTGAAATCTCCATTCTCATTTAAAGTTGCCATATAAAAATCTACAGAAGAGTAGTCACTAGTTGGTTTTGTTTTTAAAATATTGGTTGATTTATTTATACCAAATCCATACTCAATTTTAAAACCTTTTTCTATTAATAAGTTTTTTAATAACTCATATGATTTCTTATCTATTATGATATCCACATCATCGTCACCATGAATACACGAATTTTCTCTTATTATACCAAGTAATGTACCATATCCGATAAACCAATTTGTAATATTATTATTATTTAATAGCGTAGTAACGTATAGTAGTGTATGATTTAAACATTCTCGTGTTTGTTTTGTTCCGCCCATAATATTATTACTAGATTTATTAATTTAAATATATAGACGCATCTAATTGAAGATGGATAATATTGATGATACGAATTACTGGAATACATTTTATAATAAAAATGCACACTTAACTAGTTGTTCCGATTTTTGCCGATTTGTCATTGATTTTTTTAGAGATAATAATACCATCCAAAATGTAATGGATTGTGGTTGTGGTAATGGTCGCGACAGTTTCATGCTATCTAAATTTTATAAAGTATATGGAGTAGATAACTCGGGTTATATTCCAAAAAATGGTAATAATCTCTCTTTTAAAAAAGATGATTTTATAAATATAGATAAACAATCACAAGATCTAATATATTCTCGTTTTACATTTCATAGTATTACAAATTCATCACACATTGAGTTCTTGAAATCTATTTCCATGAATAGTTATTTGGCTATTGAGGCAAGAAGTATAATTGGAATGGCAGATACTCTAATACACGGTAAAGAACATTATCGTAATTATATATCACTTGAATATTTGACTAATATACTGAAAGACAATGGTTTTGAGATCCTTTTTATAAAGGAAGATAAGGATATGGCTATTTATAAGAGTGAGAACCCAGTATGCATTAGAGCAATTTGTAAGAAAATAAGATAATTTATTTGTTTTTTTAATTATCTTATTCGTTTGGTTCATGCCATTTTCCATTCAGATTTTGATATACATTATTATTGTTTTCTCTGTAAAATATTATCCATAATGAGCAATTACCAGAACCACATATTACATATTTACACTTAGACATTATTATGGTTATTGCTAGATAATATTGCGAAAACTCATAATTCTTATTTTTCATTACAACATCTACCGTGTTATTGCATTTATTCATATGTCTGATCTCGTCTTTAAAATAAAAGGTTTTATTTGGAAATTTTAAAGTCATATAATCTATGAATTCGGTTTCGTCGCTCTGTATTAAAAAATTTGTTGTTGGATCTTTACTCAAAACCGTATTCGCATAAGAAACATACTCGTCGTAATCACATAGTTGCGTTTCTGTTACTTTATCATTTCCTCGGTAAAATAAAACGCATGTATTCTCGTAATTCAGATTGTATTTATTACACATACTATCTATAATACTAGTGATATTTTTGGAAGGGGAGAAATACTTTTTTACGAGAGGGATGATATTATAATCCAATCCAGAATAATTAATAAACTGGTCTGTCCAGTGATACTTTATATAAGTTATAGGAATCAAGTTGTCTATATTATTATAATGTTCAAAATAATCATATGTTATATCAATGTTTTTATCATTTTTATACCACTCAAATTGTTGCGAACTATCAACTATTGGTGGCAATGCTGTGCTTGTATTTTTAAAACATAATATATCATATAATTTTACGGAACAACAAGAAAAAAATCCGGCATTATGTGTTGAAGTAACGCTCATTATTAAAAATATTATTTAATAATGATATTTTATATTTATATTATTTTTCTATTATAGAACTACTAATCTACCTCATGCTACGCAACCACATTCCTCCCTTCTTAGGTGTGATAAATTCGTTCGCATTGATGTCTAGATCCCAATCGTCATCGTCATCGTCATCGTCCTCCTCCTCACTATCCTTCGCCTCCTCACTATCATTATCGCTATCCTCCTTCTCATCGTACTCAAAATTCTCCGTGTCCGTTACAAAGAGACGAACAACATCGTCATGCGAAATATCTCCACCATAACACATTTCAGCAAAAGCATACAACCAGTTCTCATCACTTTCCCATTCGTCGAAATATTCACCCGAAATGATTCCATTCTCTCCGCTCTTAACCCAATAGATGAAGTTCTCCTCGTTCATATGAAGTTGGTAAAGTTCGTCGTAGAGTGCGTTTGTCTCAGTCTCCTGTACGTTTGTTCCGTAATCTTCCAGCGAAGGCATAGACGAATGAGTGCTAACACTATCATCGCAGTAACTGCTACTGCTACTGCTACTGCTACTGCTACTGCTACTGCTACTGCTACTGCTACTGCTACTGCTACTGCTACTGCTACTGCTACTACTGTTATCATCATCGTTATCATCATTATCGTTATTATCATCATCGCAATCATAAACATCCTCTGCCTCATCATACTCGTAATTATGAACATAACGATCGTGAATCTGATAATCCACAAATAGGATATTATCCGCAAACTTATCGATAAATTCAATGTACGTATCCTTAATATACACCATCATTCGCAGAGTCTGTGGCAGAAGGGATGACCAAGAATGAACATCTGGGTCAGCATTATTACTATTCGGATCATTAATACACATTATAGAAGACCATAGACCAAACATCAACAAATACGAAAGCATATCATTAAAGAACATATTCATAAACAATAGACTATACAATGCGATATTCAACTTCAGTCCCGGACGGATATCGATAGCATCTTGTGCTCTCCTAAATACAATATGCTGATCATCCACAATCTCGGTCGACCATACGCCACCAGGATTCATTGTATTAACCATATCACTGGACTTATACACGAACTTCCTGAGATTACGAGACTTTATAATACGAGTGTCTTTCACTAGACCACTACCAACGCACTTCTCATCATCCTTCTTGGATGACCAGATGTTAGACGAATTGCCGAAGTAGGAAAACGGGGGTTGCTGAAAAGTCATGATAAAGTGCTGGTATATTATAAAAAATTAATCTTTTATGTTGTTTCAATTTTTATAATTTCCATTTATAGTTTTATAATTTATTTATACTTGTATTCGTAATGTAAAACCTCACAAGTGCAGTCAAAACACAGAAATATGTTAATCTGACTGAGAGGGATTCGCTTTACATCATATGTATTACGGTCGTGGAAACGAATGCATTGAAATGGATTGAAACCACATTTACCGAAGAAACCCACCGTTTCTTCAATTACAATCGGGTTCTCTATTGTGTTGTTCGGAACAAGTTTATATGTATCACGAGTTGTAAATTCCTTGCGTACCTTTGCGTTTGCACGCCAGAACATTGATTCGTCCGTCATTTCCATAAACGTACGCACACTATTCGTGTTGAAAGAATCCAAAATAAGTTCTACATTATTCTTGAGTACAGCTTTATACGCTATTTCAAACTTGATAACCTTGGGATGATTATAAATATCTCGATATAACTGGTATCGCATCATAAAGAGATTGAAAACCTCGTTTTTAACACGTTCGCTAAAGGACCAATATGTTCCAAATGCTGTGTTTGTATCGTCTTGACTATCATATACGATTGAAGAATTATCGATTATGCGCTCAATGTTAACATGCGATGCAATGCCAAATACCATACAATCGCGACAAATATAATCCATCTTATCTGTGTCTACTCCATTTACTTCATTATTTACAAACTGAAAACGAAAATCATGATGAAATGCAGTTGGTGGATTAATTATATTACATATATAGTCTACTCCTTCCTGTGAAATATTAATCTTGTCATGCTGTACCATATATCGAAAGAGATCTTGTGAGCGTTCTTCGTGTGTTCTCCATTTTGTGTTGGTAATAAGATTTTGCTCTGTTAGTTCCTCGATTAAATCGTCAAATGTGTGTGATGCGGGTCCGTGCCCTAGATCGTGCAGTAAACCCCCCAAACAAATCCATTCAAATTCATCTTTCGTAATGCACGGTTTCAAACCGCGATGAACTCGGTCCGTCATTTCATCCGGTGTCAAATGTTCATCTTCGCTTATAACCAGGTGATCCTTATTGATAAGGGTATTTAGGGTCTTCTTCAATAATCCATATACGCCTACCTGATGATTGAAACGTGTATGAGTTGCAGTAGGAAATACACGATACGCCATAGACGTCTGCTTAATATACGACATTCTGTGATACATCGGTGTGTCTAGAATTGAAATTGCTAAGTCGGACATGGGAATGTCCCCCCAAACTTTATCGTAAATGATTTTCATGGTTGCTTTTTTACGTATTTTATTAAGACGTAAAAAAGTTTTCAATTTTATGTGTTTGTTATTGTTAATATTTTAAAAATAAGATGTGTAGAGATTGCTGAATAAACACAACCAGCGTTGTGCCACGGTGTATTAATTTTATTTATCATATAGTGTTTCCTATTTTATAACTACATATTGTGAATGCGTTAATTTTAGAATATATATGTATTACCTATATATAGGTAATGTCGTATACTATTGGTTCAACATCAGTTCCAATTTGTGGCGTTCAACTTGGTTTCTACGCGCTAGGTGATGGTAATGCGAATTTTACTAACTCTATGATGTCTCATGGACCTGTGTCAGATAACAACACCAATAACCGAATTCCTTGGATGAGATTGCCGTTTCCTATAAAAGTTTATGCCATTTCATTAACAACGGATAAAGACGGTGAGGATGGCGTCAATTTTTCATTTTCCGTCAGAAAAGATACAGGTAGCACTTACTCTTCTGAAACCACAACAGCAAGTAGTACAGGAAGTACTATATCATTTAACTCTATTGATGAGCGCCATCATGAATATCGAATTTTTTCGAGCCAACCAACATTTGCGAAGGATGACTCTATAGGATTAATGGTATCTACAAATGCTGATATGCAGTGTGAATTCTCAGTAAAATTGTGGTGCTATCAAACATAGAATGTCTAATTCTTTTATTTATTCTTAATCATTTTCTTACTCTTCTTCGTAATCTTTATCTTACTTCCATTTCCACTCTGTACTTTCTCGCGATAAATCTTATAGGAAGCATAATCTTTCTCCAATGTGCTCAACTCAGACAACCACATCTTCTCCAATGACGTCTTTCGTAGACGTTCCAATTCTTTAACAGCATTATCCCTGTCCTTCATAATAGACGCGACATTTTCCTCTGTAACTGAATCCATCGGCATCTTGATTAGATACTTATAATCACCGTCAATCAAATCAAACTTTCGTTCAGTTAGTAATTCTGTTACTACCTGTGCCTTCTTACGGCGCAAATCAATAACGTCATCTAGCGTCTCCTGAATATACCTTGCCTTATTGGATAGTTTCACCAGTTTCTTCTCAAGGATATCAATTTGGAACGCCTTACGCTTTCCATAAACGTCAAGACGAACCACGTAGTAATCATCAATGATCTCTTCAATAGTCTTATATTTATGAAGTTTACGCTGTGAGTCAAACATATGAATATTCGTAGTACTGATACTGGTACTCAGTTTCAGCAATTTCTCTACTCCATTTATACCAGTTGAGCTATCACATTTGGATTCGAGATCTTCCAATTTACCACGAGGAAAGGTTACTACAAAATCTACCGATACTTCTGTGCTAGTGGATGTAAAATCGCGAATTGACGCTGGTATCTTTTTACCCTTCTTTGTGCTTCCATCCATAAGTCCTTCCAAAAACGTAGTGTATGGCATGGTCCAAGTTCCAATGGGTAGTTCCGTGATGCGGATCTTATCAGTTCCAATCTTTTCATAAATACCCTTGACTAGGTACTTCTTATCCTCGCTCTTATTTATCGTTCCCTTGAATCCTTCGTAATATGGAACAAAGTCACTATCGAACGCGGTATTATTCAGTTTTGATCGCAAATAACCAATTAGTTGCATTGGATTATACGACGGAATATTACAAGAGAAACCCGTACCAATGCCAGAGATTCCATTCACCAAGCAGAATGGGATAATGCCTACATAATACTCGGGTTCAACTTGTGTACCGTCGTCGTCCAGATAAGTTAGTACTGCATCGTCTGCCTCCGGAAAGATTGATCGAGTAATTTTATTCAATAGAGTAAAGATGTACCTTTCACTTGCCGAATCATCGCCACCGTGTAGACGGGTTCCAAACTGACCGTTCGGTTCCAATATATTGATATTATTTGATCCAACAAATGTTTGTGCCATATTTACAATTGCTCCATTTAATGATGCCTCGCCGTGATGATATGCGCTATGCTCGGATACATAACCACTAAACTGTGCTACCTTAATCTCACTAGTCAATTTACGCTTGAATGCTGCAAACAGAATCTTACGAAGGGAAATCTTAAGACCATCTACCATATTCGGGATGGAACGAGCACAATCATATGTACTAAAATGGATCATCTCATTATCAATAAACTCTTCGTATTTTACAGATTTTCGTGATGTGTCAAGGAATGCATCCTTATCATAATTTTCCAACCAACTCTTACGATCATTAGCGCGCTTCTTGTTGAAAATCTTATCAATCGTATCGTCACTTTCGGAACCGTTATAGATAAAATCTACCACCTTTTTATTCGCGAAATACTCCTTGAACTCCGACGATGTCGATGTTCCCAATCCCTTAAAATACTTAATTGTCCATCCAGTCGTATTATTATCCATCGTATCCTTCCACGTTTGATATTCACCCTCATTATAAAACACCTTCACTTTCGAACCTTTCTTCGCTCTCAAAATTGGTGTGTTCATAAACGAAATGAAACCAGGAATACGAATAAGAGACGCCCATTCACTATGAAAGAGATTGATACAAAGACCCTTAATATGCGAACCATCCGTATCCTGATCACATAAAATCATAATCTTACTATATCTCAAATTACTTGATACGTCATCTATTGTCGCATATTCCTTATCATTTTCCAGACCAAGAATCTTCTTCAATTCTGTAATCTCCTTATTCTCGGCAACCTTTGTAATTGCTTCTCCGCGAACATTCAGTAGTTTTCCCTTGAGAGGATATATACCAATCGTGTTACGGTCGTCACTTGATAACCCGGACACAATACCTGACAAAGCACTAAGTCCCTCGCATAAAATGAGAACACAATCCTTAGATTTATTGGTTCCACTCCAGTTAGCGTCAATCAAGTTTGGAATTCCGCGAATGGATTTAGTCTTTGAACCGTCGGTCTTTTTAGCGACAGCTTTATTTTGCTTCGCCTCCATCAAAGAACACGCGACGTCCATTACACCCATCTTCGCAACCTTTTCAATGAAATTGTCGCTCACTGTACATGTAGAACCGAATTTACTTGACGGGGTATTCATGAAATCCTTGGTTTGACTGTCAAATGCTGGATTTTCAATATCACATCGAACGAATAGCATAAGTTGCTCCTTGATTGAATTCTGGTTTACACTAATCTTTTTCTTCTTCTCAATGTAAGCAACAAGTTTACGTGTAATCTGACCTATAATATAATCCACATGCTTTCCTCCCTTGAAAGTACAAATTCCATTGACAAATGATACTGATGTAAATTCGTCGGTTGGGGATAGAGAAACTGCATATTCCCACCGCTCACCTTGCGATTCGTGTACACGCGCACCATTTCCTACCCCTCCACTTTTAGTTCCAATATACATATCTATGTATTGCTGGAAATTCTTCACAGGGGCAAGTGCACTATTATAATGAACCTTCACTTTCTTCGCCGATTGATCTGTAACAGCAGCAATATCAAATGTCCTTTTCTTCAATAGAGCAAACATATCAGACGTCATACCATTAGGCATTCCAAAACGAGAGTAATCTGGTTTAAAAGTAATACGTGTATAAGGTTTGAGACTCTTCGTCTTGGTGATGACGGGGGGACAAATCGTATCCAAATTATCCTTAAACTCTTGAACGTATAGCAGACCCCGGCGATGGTCTAGTGTCTCTATTTTTCCGTAAGTAGACCAGATTAACACTAGTTTAAATCCGAAACCGTTCTTACCACCAACAATGCGCTTCTCTGTCTTATCATAATTCGTAGATGTACGCAAATGTCCGAAGATCATCTCAGGAATCCAAATATTATACTCTGGGTGCTTTGCGACATCAATTCCATTACCGTCATTTTCCATCACGATTGTTCCGTCTTCACCGACGGTAACTGAAATATTAGATACCAATCTCTTATCTAGAACCGGCGAATTAATCATGCGTACCACATGATCACGGCAATTTACAATTCCTTCATCAAATAATTTATACAAACCAGGCACATACTCAATGTTCTTCAATGCTATCTTTCCAGTTGCTTCATCGTAAATCCACATTGCGGAATCTACAGTTTCTACTGACCCGATGTATGTGTCTGGATTGTCCAAAATATGCTCCTTATCTGTCTTGCGCTGATACTGTTTTGCTAGGTCTGTCATAGTGTCTATAATGATGGATTTATTGTTTTATATTGATTTATAAATTCATTTCAATTTTGTATAGGGGGGTCTTTAAAGTGTGTGTATTTTATTGTAAAATACACACATTTTAAAATATATTTGTATATACAAATGACGAATAATCTTATGTTTGATTGTCATAAAAATAGAGCGAGTCGCGGTCGTCCGGGAATGTCAATGTGCGCTACGACATTATCGCAGAAAGGTAACAATCGTAAAAATACATCTACTAATATTACACAACAAAGTACTGCTATGCGTTATGCTGAATATATCCGCATGAATAGTAAAACACAAATTGTTAATAATAATGGGTGAGAAATATACATTTAGAAATCTTTTTTTGTCTCTTCATATTATATATTATGAAGAGACCTACAAGAAATGATGATGGTGTTTATCTTATAAAAGGCAAGAAGTATCCTGAACTTTTTGGTTCTCGTACTCAAGTATTCCGTGGCAATGCTTATAAAACTACCGGTGGTTTAATAGCAAATGATCTTATTATGAACAAATATGGACGTATTGTTTCTGCCGCGAAGCATAAAACTGCCAAGAAAGAGAAACGCCTCCAAAAAGCTGGATTTTTCACAAAAAAAGGACAATTCGGTTATGTTAAGAGAGATGGAAAGACAATGAAGAACCGTAAAACTCGTGGGGGTAAAAAGCAGCAACAGAAACAGCAACAGCAACAGAAACAGCAACAGCAACAACAGCAAGATAGTGCTTGAGTTTGACGCCGACCCACATTGAATAAAAAACTAAATAATCAACTATACATATAGTTTATTATTTCTTCTTGATTTTTTCAAATGGACCACAACAACCACAGTGGTCTGCATTTGACCAATCTACCTTCTTATCATTATTTTTTTCACTATAATACCATCTTCCTAGAGGTTTGGGTGCGTCGGGACGCTTAATAAAGTTGATCACCACATTCATTATCTGCTTAGGAGTGGCAACTTTATTCATCTATAATATAATATAAGAATATTTTTATATTATTTTAATAAAAATAAAATTTGGATTCTCTTTTGATTTTTTGATTTTGGACATTTTAAAAATGTCCATTTTCGACTTTTATAAAAATACTTTTTCAGAGAAAAAACGAAAAAGTGGTTTAAAGCATAATGCAGTAAATGTGTTTTTTTATAATAAATTTTGACTGCGTATATTTTTTTTTTAAAATCTCTCGCTCAAATTCTCCCGTTTTTTTGTTACCATTATTTAGGGTAACAATGGTAACAAAAAAACGGGAAAAAACGGGAACAAAATTTATATGCGAACCTTGTAACTATATATGCATTTGTAAAAGTGATTATGATAGACATTTATTGACTGCAAAACATAAAATGGTAACAAATGGTAACGAAAAAACGGGAAAAAACGGGAATGCATTTCAGTGTGAATGTGGAAAAATATATAGGCATAAATCGGGTTTATCGAGACATAAACGTATATGTAAAAATCAAGAAAAAATAGATATTAGTGAAAAATCTATCGTTGAAAAACCAAATAATGATGATGATTATAAATCTATGATAATGTTACTTGTAAATGAAAACAAAGAATTGCGAAATACAATAAATACCATGATACCAAAAATTGGCGACACAAATATCAATCAAAATTTGAACATAAATGTCTTTTTAAACGAGCAATGTAAAGATGCTTTAAACTTCACGGATTTCATAGAAAAAATTAAAATATCAACAAAAGAATTGGAGAACCAAGCAGAATTAGGATACGTAAATGGAGTATCAAAGATATTGGTGGATAACTTGAATAGTTTAACTATGTCACAACGTCCAATACACTGCACCGACGCAAAGCGTAATACACTTTATATAAAAGAAAATAATCAATGGGATAAAGAAGCATCACACGATTATATAAAGAAAGGAATTCACGAAATTGGTCGTAAGTCTCACGAAGCGTTGACAAACATGAAAGAAGAAAATAGCACCGAATATTCTGATATGGACTCTGCGTTCTCTAATAAATGTGTAGAAATACAGCGAAGTATTATTCCGGAATCGCCTCGAGAAGTTAGTGTAAATAAGGTTGTAACAAATATATCAAAAACAACTGTTTTGAATAAAATGATAGAATAATGTCTTCGTAGACATTAGAAGACATTATGAATGACCATTATTATTACGATATTCTTTGTGAGTTTATAGATAAAAAAGACAGAGCAATATGTAGTAGACGCGATCGTCATCTAATACCTATTAAAAGTAAGAAACATACTCTTCTTATGGCCGCCGTCTATGTTCACTTGGGAACACCCTGTGATCGTTATTGTATTTGTAGATTTTTTTGCGAGAAAGATTTTTTAGATGCTTACGAAGATCATAAAAATGGAGAGGAATACATAAACATATCATTATAATTCCGTTAGATTAATATTTATAGATTTACATAGTGGAATGTGCTTCCTAAAAGAAACACCCGTCAATTCAAACAATTTACGAGATGCTTGGGTTTGCTCCGTATTGTGGTATTTATCGTTCAAATAAATGACATCTTTGATACCCGACTGTATAATAAGTTTAGCACAGTCATTGCAAGGAAATAACGCAACATATATACGAGAACCCGTTATGTTTGCCTCGTTTTTATTAAGAATTGCATTCATTTCTGCGTGACATACATACGGATATTTAGTATCTAAACTCGTTTCGCCATTACGAGACCAGGGTAATTTAGAGTCGTCACAACCGCGCGGAAACCCATTATACCCGATACCCACTATTTTATTATCTCTATTTACAATGCACGCTCCTACTTGTGTTGACGGGTCTTTTGAACGCATTGCAGTTAAAAACGCAACCGACATAAAATAATCGTCCCAGGATAATGCATCGGTACGTGGACCTTGATCCATGTTATTAATCATGATAACACGGAACATTTATATTGTTATGTTGACCTCATATATTTTGAATAACATACACACACCAATATATATATAATAAGACCAATGATTACATTATTTGTTGGTGAAACGCCTTGGTGATGTAACAAACCCAATAATAGTACGTATAGTATCCAGACTAAACCACCAATCAAAGAATGTAATAAAAACGAATCCACGTGAGCTGTATTTTTTGTTGTAATATGTTGGTATTGTAATGTTTGTATAATAAAGAAACTTGCGGTGCAGAAAGCATAGAGACCAATCATGCTATTTGATTTATATATAAACTCGATGATGGTGATTGTTAAACCGATTAATAACCCCCCTTTTATAAAATTCTCCGAAAATACACCAAATAAATTTCGTAAATCTAAATTATTCATCTTAATATATAGTATTATAAATAATACTGATATAAAATTTATATTTTGTATATGATTAAATGGACTTTGATGACCTGACGCAGTCATTCACAGATGAACAAAAATTACAGTCATTTTTGTATTTACAGACTTTTTTATTAGATAAAATGGAAAGAAATGAAACGTTTTTTATAGGTCGGTTATCAGGTAATGAACCGAATTTATGTGGTAGAGTGTTAACTGGTGAAAAATTGCATACCCAATTAATTAATGAAATGCTTTTCACTGCTGGAATACAATTCATCTCTCCTGAGGATATAAAACAATTTGTAAAGTTATATACAAATGCTTGTAGAAACAGTTCAGTATTATCAATTTGGTCAGGTGGAATGTATACACAAGCGAAATCATATTATAATTTTCTTGATAATATTTGTCCTGGACAAAAACGTATATGTGCACAGGCATTAGAACCATTCTATTTTATGAATAATGATAATTATAAATACAGTAGTATTTATAAAAACAAACGAGTTCTCGTGATCACTTCACACCGAGAAACTACGATACAACAAATAAAGAAAGAATGTAGTGTATTTGATAAACCAATTTTTGACAAGAGCACCATAATTGATGTTTATAAACCCGTCCAACAAAATTGTGGTAATCACGACAGTCAGTCTTGGACAGTACATCTTGCTTCAATGCAAACCGACTTGAAAAAAATATATAGTGAACAACATTATGATGTTACATTGGTTAGTTGCGGCGGTTTCGGTATGATATTGTCGGATTATATTTATTCGGAACTAAATAAGAGCGTAATATACGTGGGTGGTGGTCTTCAGTTATATTTTGGTATAATCGGTAATCGTTGGAAACAACATCCAGTAATCTCTAACTATATGAATGATAACTGGACATCCGTATTAGATGTGGATAAACCAAAGACATTGTCACTAAATTCCAGAATATGCGAGAACAATTGTTATTGGTGAGTATTTCAATTAGTAAGCTGGTTTTTGATTTGTTCGTAAAATATCAATTGCAGCGTGGTATTTGGTGCAAACCTCCCCCATATGGGAAAGAACCCTTTCCATAAGGATAATATACCATTTTGCTTTATTAATTTTATACTACAGTCAATCGCATTTTTATATATTTTTTCTTCTACCGGTTGATTCATTAAGCGCGTTCTAATCATATCAAAAGGGGCCACTGTAATGGTCATGAAAAATCCAGCACCCATTGCAGCAAAGAATTGGGTTACGGGCGATTTATTATCTGTGTAACCAATGGCAACTATATTGTCTTTAATTTCTTCGTAGCACGCCATCTTTGTACCGTTCAATACCATTGCACGAGCAATATTTGAATCTATACCACGATAAAATCCATAAATGCCTTGTGACTTATATAACTGATTTGCCAGATTTGTTATTTGTCTACCGTTTTTACTGGTCATCATATTTGTCTTCAATACATCAAATGGATTACCGAAACAAGAACCAATTGCCCCACTCGTGCTACCTGCTAAAAACTTTTTTACAAATGTTGTATTATCAGCATTTGTACAACCGTATAATTGTTTAATTGGATCATATAAACCAAGTCGCGAGGACGTGTATGTTGCTTCTCGCAACCAAGCTGCATTTACGCCTTTCCATAATCCGGTAATATTTTCGTTCTTTATAATATCTTTAAAGACGTATAGCATACTATTTTTACTTGTAGATACTTGAAGTCGTGTCTTTACTACATCAATTGGATGCACAAATGACGATGAGATTACAGCTGCACTCCCAGCGGAAAATACATTTTTAAACAAATCGGTCATTGGAGATATAGAGACGATTTCTTTAATTTGTTTTAATCAAGTCAGGATAATAAACATCCATGGTTTTACTTATACATAGAGTATCATATTTATTGTCTACATAATCAAAGCAACGTTCCTTCGCTTTTTGAATACTATATGGAAAACTTGCGTTTGGTAAGATCTGTCTATATAGAAGTGCAGGTTGTCGTATAGTTTCGTCTACGTATATAGAAATTGTGAAGTTCTCCTGATTACAAGGGATTTTCCAACTATCAATCGTAGGGCGAGGACGATTCGTTGAAACCAAATTGATACTTGCATAACGAAGGTCGTACTGTTCGCTTATCCAGGGATGTTCTTCGCTATTCCGGTATCCAAGAGAACACATCATTTTTGGCATCCTAATATTGATGGTATATTGAGAACCTGATTGAATACACGCGATCATATAATTAGCATCGTAATTTGTTAGAGAACCTGATGGAACATTCATAAAAGTGAAGTTATTATTGATATTACATACTGTTCCTGTAATTGGGTTTATATCTTGAGAAAAGTTGGTGATAATATTACCCTGTTGTTGATAATCTATGTCACATAATGGTATAGGTTCTCCGTTAATATAAGTAGTTGGTGGAAGTCCGCCCCAATAATGTATGGATGATACGTTCTTTATGAAATGAGGCGTTTTGATGTGTGAATTGTATATGCGATATAATGCAAAGTATAAACTTTGTGGATTTAAGTCTAGATTATATGAATATATGGTGTTTTTTTGTCCAAGGTTCTCCAAACCCAAGAGTTCTTCGTCATTAATATGATAGATGGCTTCTATAAAATTACCTATTTCATATACTTGGATGGAAAAATAATCCGACGCAGGATGATTTGGAAAAGGTTTTCTATATGATCGTTGGAGAACCTTGGAAGAAATGTTTAAAAAAGAGGTGTTTTTGGGTAATATCATTCCAAAATATACAGCAGTTTTATCAGGATATACAATATTAAAATGATTATCCTGAGAATCAAAACGATAATTCCACGAACAATTAAGAGAACATGCGACTTGTATATAAGTTAAAAGTAATAGAAAGAACATTTTATAATAATACGAAGAAATATTATATGGATTTAAAACTATATAATATTTGCATTAAACTAATAAGTACTTATGTTAACAATTGCGTATATTAATTACTGGGTTGATCCTAAGAATGACAAATTTTTTACAAAATTTATAGAAGCTAATATAGGAAATGTAATAGAAATAAGTCCACTTAACAAGCCGGATATTCTTATAGCTTCTTGTATGGGAAATATAAATATAATACGTAATGTGGAAGCAAAATGTAAAATATTTTATTATGGAGAAAATTTAAATCGTTATCCTCCTTACAATAACGATAAACTATTATACGAGACATTTGATTTAATAATTGGTTTCAAGAATAATGATTTATTGAAAAAACAGATAAGATTTCCATTATGGTTGATGTATTATCCTTATTATAAGTACAACAAAAATGATAATATATTAACATACATTCAAAATAAATACAATGAAAATATAAAAAAGGATAAAAATATGTTTGCTAGTATTATCGCACGTCATGATCGAGGTGGGCAACGAACAATAATATGTAATGAATTATCTAAATATGGTGACATTAAAGCTCCCGGATTATATCGTAAAAATACAAAATCTATAGGTAATAAACATAATGATAAAATAAATTATATATCTAATGGAACATACAATGTATGTCCTGAAAATTCGGCATATGAAGGATATTTCACTGAAAAAATATTCCAAGCTTTTGAAGGTGGAAATATTCCATTATATTGGGCTATAGATTTACCGGAAGTAGAAATTATAAATAAGAATAAATACTGTTTTTGTAATATAAATAATAATGATTCATTGGAAAAATCAATAGAAAATGTTTGCAAAAATCCAAATCAGTATATTGAGGGAGAATTATTTAAAAAAAATGCTGGAGAAAAAATACAATTATTTTATTCTACATTGTTAGAGAATATATTGTTATGTTTACGATGTTGAATAATTGTTAGTTACAATATTGTATCCAATTGCGAAATCCATAATTTATATGTTTTTTCATTGTCCAAATGATGGTCGTGTGGATTTTTATTCAAAAAAATAGATTTTACTACATTTTCTTTTCTATCTAATATAAAATTTGTAATATCTATATATTCATAACCGTGTTCATTACACTTTATTTTTAGAATATTATTATATTCTATTGTTTTTAGGGTCCTTATTTTCTGACTAACATCAACCTCGCTTCTTGCTCCACCCAATAAGTTTTTATCAGTATTATCACGAATAGTTGGTAATACGCTTCCAGCTATAATAATATCACGAGGTTTATATTTATTATTAATAATTTCTTTTTGCATAAAGTTAAATAAATTACATATACTCTCATTTATTTGTTCATCAACTGTTATATTATAACGTTTTGATCTTACCCATATAACAAAACCACAATCTACTTCGCCTAACATAATCATTAACTTATCTGCCTTTGCATTTTGTATTGTTTTAGAAAATATTGGTAACGCATTTGTTTTTGAATTAGGATTTGCTAATCCTAATGCAGTGGCACCACCCACCTCACATACATTAAATTTATATTTTGATTGTTTTATATTACTATATCTAAAAACACCTGTATGACTATCACCACAAACTAAAATATTCATTATACTAAATAGATATAATAAATGAATATATTTTACACCCTTGAAGGGTGTAAAATGGGACAAATGAGTAATATATTGTATAATTTTATGGTAAGATAAATCTATTTTTTTGTAAAAAAGTAGTCACCACATTGTTTTAAGAATGTGTATCCATTTTTATTTAACCCGTTTTACATTTAAAATGCCCTAATTTTAAAATTTTAAATTTTAAAATTATATACAATTTATAATATATAAAAGAATTACTTATATAATATAATATGCCAATAAATTTCAACTTAGAAAAACTCAGACAAAAATACGATTGTAAATACTTTTTTGAAACTGGTTTATATCACGGCATTGGAAGTGAAACTGCGTTAAAATGCAATTTTGATAAAAATTTTTGTGTGGAAATAAGAAAGGATTTAGTAGAAAATGGAAAGAAAAAATTTAGTAATGAAATAAAAAACAAAAGATATACTCTTTACCTAGATGATAGTTCGAATATTAAAAAGTACATACTTAATGATGAATTTAAAAATAACAGAACAATTTTTTTCTTAGATTCTCATGTAGACAATTCTAATATCAATAATTATAAGCAAAAATGCCCATTATTTGATGAACTTGAAGCAATTAGTTGCATTGGAAGAAATGATAATATAATATTGGTTGATGATTTAAGAATTATAACAAAGGCATTTCCTTGGGGGGAAAAAAGTTATGGCGATATAGATTTTTTATCTAGAATCAAGGATAAAATATTATCAATCAATTCAGATTATAAATTTTGTACCTTAAATGGACATATTGAAAATGATGTATTAATTGCATATATTTAGAGTAAATTATTTACAATACTATTCATATAATTAGTAAATAGTGATGCTCCCTTAACCGTGTAATGTCCCAAATCATTGTTTAATACATCAGATTGATTATAAGATTTTAGTATAATAGTTGGATTAACAAAACATATATTGTATTTTTTACAAATTTTTTCTAATAAACATATTAATTTATTTCTAGATTGTAAAACCTTTCCGTTTCTATTGGCATTATAATGAGAAACTATAATTATTTTTTTTGGATATAATAATTTTTGTATTTCTAAGATATCATTCTCAATTTCTTCGTCAGTTTGTTTATCTATAATTGAATCATTCAGTATAGTAGAATCAGTTTTATGATACCACCTACGTGTTTTATCAACACTAAGATGATGTAAATAATAATTATTATGTATATATTTTTTAAGAGAACATATTTCTATAATGAATACGTCTGTTTTATTAAATATATCAGAATATTCTTTCTTATAATGAATATTTGAATTATTACATATAGCAGTTCTAAAACATGAATTATTATATGGATAAGGTATTTCTAACTCACCCTTTAAAAATAAAATAAATTGTAAAACCTCTTTTGTAGAGTGTGTATAATTAATTAATTTATTTAGATTATTAGAACCGTGTATATTACTTATCCGACAACTACCAAACAGTGTAATATTCATATATTATATGTATACATATTCAAATCTATAATCAAAATAATCTAAATCTTCTTGATAATGCTTAGATACTAATTCTATTGATTTTTCTCTATAATATTGTGAATAATGAGAATGATTTGTTGGATGAACTATTGTAGAAGAATCGTACTTAGATAATTTTAAAATATTTGAATATAAATGGTCGTATTCATTATCTTCGTATTTTAGTATTTTATTTATGCTCATTAATTTGCCAGCAGGGTCTTTTATCCAATTTAACTGATTACAGAAACAATGATTAAATACATTTACACCACTGTGTTTACGAGTTCTATTAAACTCATTAGAATATATATATTCAATCCAATTGTTAAAATCATTATCTATATGTGGATTTCCTGAGAAAAATTCTTTTGAATTATGCTTTTTATAATATAAATACATTGATAACATCCTATCAAATGGATTTCTTACCATTGTAAATGTAAATATACTATTTATATCTAATTTATGTTTTGTTTTTGCGATATCTAACATATCGTGTAGTGTTCTATGCATACCAGTTATTTTAGTTTCGCCATTATTTTTCATATTGTTAGTAATTGTACCACCACCAGATTTATTTATATGAACAAATAAATATTTATTATTTAAAAGAGACATATTATATAATTATAAATATTATTATTTATTTAAGTAAATACACCACTTTAATTTTTAATGGATTTTTGTCTCATTTTTCTTTTTAGTCGGTGTAATTGAGTGCTGTAAATATAATAGATAAGAACTAACAACCAACGGAAGAATGGTAGAGTTTATTTATAGAAGACAAATGAAATACAGAAACGGATAAAATCTAAATTTCAACCTTAATAAGGTCAACATTATCATTTATACTTGTCTTAGTGACTATTTCGTATTCCAAGTTATTTAATCCCGAACCCATTATCATTTCTTCTTTTTGAATATCATCTAATTTATTAATATAATTTTCACACCACATATCAGAAATCTGTTTTTTTTCACCAATATATTTTACTGCGTTAGATTTGTGCGGCATTATTTTAAATGATTGTTTCGGATTATTTGTTATTCTAACATTTTTCATACAACATCTATAATACAATGCTCTATCTTCAATTCCCCATCCCCATATATTATTTGGGAATCCATTTATATCAAATATTATATCGTGTTTAACCTTAATAATGCCACCTAAACATTTAGTATGTATTAATTTAACACGAAACATTTCTATATCTTCTTTCGTATAGATAGATTTAATAATTTCCAAACTAGGATTCATATCAACATCATGTGTAAAAAAATAGTTGGTTTTATTTTCATATTCTTTAAAACCGATATTCAGCAACATACCACGATTAAATAATTTACCTTCTGTTTGTTCAACAATAACAACTTTTGAATTAGGTAAATACTCTTTAAACAATGGGACTGTATTTTTAATAAAATAATCCAAATGTGCTTCGCGGTTTCTATAAGGAATCAGTATTATATTATCAAACATATTATGTTATATATACATCAATCTCTATATATTGTAAAATTGAATCCTTTTATAAAGACATCTAATAAAAACAAACTCAAACACATGTTTCTTTATAAACTTCCGAGCGCATACGAAGCTTGCGTCGTAAAACGACCATCAAAGACTTCTAAGACTCCTTATGTTGCTGATATCATCCTTAAAGACGATGATACCAACACCGAATATATGGCACATACTGCATCTCTAGGTTGTTGTGGTCTTGTAGAAAAGGGCGAATCAATCATTATGAAAGATGCACCCAATCCCAAGAGTGTATGTAAGTATCGTGTTATGATGGCGAAAACTGTTGAACGAGGCATTGAAAATATAATAGGCATTGACCCGAAAATTGCCGAAGATATGGTGGAAATGGCACTCAATAAGAATTATTTCAGGACTTTGTCTAACATTAGAAGTTATAAACGCGAGTACACCATTATGAACTCACGTTTTGATTATTTTGGGACAGACGCGGATAAAATACCCTTTATTATGGAGGTCAAAAATGTACCTCTTGCTGATTACGTAGACTGTTATGCGAAGGAAAAGAAAGGCATGGATTTCTCTGACAGGGACATTAATAGTAAAATCGCATATTTCCCGGATGGATACCGTAAAAAACAGAAGGATACCGTTAGTCCACGCGCATTGAAACACATTACCGAACTTACTCAAATCGCAAAAGAGGCAAATGGACGCGTTAGAACCATTATGTGCTATGTTATTCAGCGACGCGACGTTTCTTCGTTTCAAGCGTCAAATGTTGACCCTATTTATAAGGCGGCTTTCACAGAAGCAGTAAAAAATGGTGTTGAAATTATTACTATGCAGGTTGGTTGGGATGCAGACGGAACCGCGAATTTTATACGAGACGATTTACCTATCAATCATAACTAAGAAACTACATTTCTACAATCTCGATTAGTACTAAGCGCATCTCATAAAGATCACGGGCATATTCAATAACGGTCGATCCCGTAAGTTCAGTCCAAGCAATTCCAATATCATCATTTTTTTCACTGTGAATCGCATCCTGAATATGCCTCGGTATATTATTAATTATACTATTTATGAAGTTAGACAATAAGGGTTGGAGTGTAATATATTTCACGATTTGATCAATTTCCTCGTGAATATATTGATAGAACCGGTATAGGATATGAATAGTCTCTACATTACAAGAAGAACCGTTGAGTTCACCAATAAAATCCTGACACATACAACGGAAACCTTTATAACGTCGCTGTGTCAATGTTTTCTGTCTGCGTGCAGTGACATTAAGGTTGTCACGGTAAATGTTTCCTGAGCGAAGTTGCATAATAAGAATGTGTGTGAAAAGTATTATAAAAAATGCTTTGTGAGTAGAATTCAATTTTTATAAAAAAAATTTCGGGATTTATAAGTGGGTGATCATTTTTATAAATTTTACAACATAATTTCCATTATGGCACTAACTAGATCATCTCTATTATTCTCAAGTGCCATTATAGCATTTTCTCTTGTTGTTCCTGTTTCAGAAATAATGGTAATAATATCTTTTTCTCTCTGATCTATTGTATCATTGTTTTTTTTAATTTTCTCATTTAGACTTATAAAGGTGTTAAGTTTTTCTTTCATTTTGAATATGACATCTATCTCCTCGTCTATATACATTTCGTGCTGTAAATCATAGTCTATTTTTTCTATTAAACCTTTAAGTTTTATATTAAATAATGTAAATGTCAAAATATTATTTTTAATTTTTCCAGCATCGAATAAAAGTAATATATTTTTATAAAACCACGTTTCAAATGCATCAACTTTTGGAGCAGCAACGTATGTATCAAACGTATACAGTTTTAATATATAACAGAGAGTCCTAACCAATAACTCCGAGTAACCCGTTTTCTTTTCGTTCTTTTCCTTCATCTCATTTATTATTTTCATAGTATCCTTTTCTCTAATATTGTCTAATATACTCTTTTTTTTTATTGGTTTAGGTACCTTGATAGAAGGTTTCTTTCTTGCCATAATGTTGTTGTTTTTTTTAATAAATTAAAATAATACAAAGCAATTCAATTTTTTATAATAACATTGTGTAAATCGGTACAAATAAACTTACAATCTTATATAAAGAATTGAATGGTAAAACTAATTACAACTTTAAACGTGAATGAACGGGGATTTCATATGGAGGAAATATTATACTGCTTGGACTATAATATAAAACATCCATTGATTGGTGATATTACCATCTTTTTTGATATCAGTGACGTTCCAGATACATATAATTCCAAAACAATTGAACATTCTTCGGATATACCCGACGAAATAAAGGATAGATTTCATATGAAGTTTATTGCATTATTGGACGACAATGATAATGTTTTTTTTATGATTATAAAAAAGCGACCTACATATAAGGTTATATTTGATTATACAGATAAAATTAATGATATTTGGATATTATGTAATGCAGACATATATTATCCTTACGATAATAAAGATAGTCTTGAAAAAACTCTTACTATAAATTACGATAATAATTTTATATGCTTAACGAGATACGATAAAGTTATAAACGAAAAAAATCACTATACAAATTTCTATAATGGGTATAAAATACAGCGCAATAACGAAACATATAAAACACAATTTACAGACGGTTGTTCTATTGATACATGGATATACAAATCGCCCATTAAATCCACTAATTGTAATTATAATATAGAATTGGGACGCATTGGTTGTGATGGCATGATGAATTATCAATTATCAAAATCATATAGTGTTATTAACCCTTGTCGTGATATTATTAGCATTCATAATCATGAACAACACGTATTATACACGACAGAGATGGTGATAGATTACCAAAACGTAAAATATAAATACATACATTTCATTAAAATGATGAAAAGCAGAGGTTTTTTATTGAAAAATATACCCTTCTCATTTATAAATGAGGAAAAAAATAAAAATATCCAAAACAATACACAACGGGTTTCTACATCTAATGGTAATATGTTTTTTCGCTTATAAAGCGCCCATATTAATCATACACTTACCCTTTTCTATTTCGGGTTTTTCCCTTTTACCGGATTTCCCTTTATTATTTGGATCATATAGCATAGACCAATCTTCGTCATTCTCCCAGTCAATCTTCATTCCACTATAATCAGGACTTCGTATATATCTAATAAAATAATTACTCTTTTTATAAAAGCGCTTACGCTGTAACCATTGGCGTTGGAATATATCATGACTATCTACTATATCAACAATAACCGGATTATCATGTTTCATACGGAGAATACGACCAACCGACTGAGTGATATCTGTCTTTGGACTAGCCATGACCAACATACTGAGTGTCTTGATATCAAGTGCTTCCGCTGCCATGGCATATGTTGCCAATACAATCTTTTTTGTCTCGGTTTCTTCAAGTGCGATTTGTTTCATCCCCCCGACATAATATCCAACGCTATATACACCCTTATTCGTAATCGATTCATATAAATAAGTCAATAAGCATCTATTATGACACAGAACCATTACTTGACCTTCGGGGTTTTCAACGAGTAAATCATGAACGACACGAACTATAAAGTCGGAACGCGGGCCAAAATTGGAAAGTTTTGAAATCATAGTACTGAATTTGGTATTACCCCGAAAATCATACTCAACTGTATTAAATTCTGTATCTGCCGTCTTATACTCGATCCCACGAACATTTACAATATCATCTTGCTTTCGTAACATGGAATGAATTTTTGGACCAATAAACATATATAATAATTTTGTCAATTTATCTTTACGCTCTACTGTTGCCGAAATACCAAGCATATAAGGTGTAATGGTTTTGAGGAGTGTTTTGGAGAATTCCTCGCTACCTATACGGTGAACCTCGTCTATAATTGTTAAACCGAACTGGGAATATACTTCTTGTGGGAATACTTTATTATACATTGTTTGTATCATACCAATCACAATGTCCTTATCTTCACAATCACATACACTAGCTTGTATTTTTCCTACACGAGCACCTGGCAAGAACTCTTCAATGCGCTCTATCCATTGATTCATCAAGAATTCTTTATGTACCAATATCAATGTCTTCTTTTGTATCATCTCCACTATTTTTAGTGCCATAACCGTTTTGCCCGCACCACAGTATATTTCTAATATACCACCACCACTTTCATTCTTTGAAATATGTTGATTATAAATATCTACAATGTTTTCCTGATAATCGCGTAATGTTTTGGGAAATGAAACTGCAATATCTTCACCCTCTTCTATATCATTGCGCATTGGTGTCCCATATCGTTCTATCCCGTAAAAGCGAGGTATATATATCTTATTGGGATTTTCACGATATACTGGAAAGGCAGAATCGCCCTGCGCCTGTGCGAATGCCGGTCCAGGAACCTGTGGTTTCAAGAATAAATCTTTTTTCAAAAACGCAAGTTCATTCTCCGGGAGAACCGATTTTGGAATCGTATAACCTTTTTTACCGATATACGATGCCTCCAAAATACTTTGTTTCGTTGTATCATCTAATTTATATAGCGGTGTCTTTGGTTGTGATTTCTTTCGTTTTGGTGGCATACAATAACTATTTTTTATTATTTAATAGGTATTGTATCTAGTTAATCAATTTTTCCTGGTCTTATTTTTTTGGTCTTATTTTTCTTAGATTTACCTCCACTTGTCTTATTCTTCTTCTTCTTAGATTTACCTCCACTTGTCTTATTCTTCTTCTTATTCTTGGTATTCTTGGTATTCTTGGTATTAGAATGTGAATTCAAAAACAATAATGATTCTACTGCATATTTTTCTTTTTTTTTATTCGAAGTTGCACCTTCACTCATTTTTTGTAATAACTTAATAACATCGTCTTCCATATTCTTCTGTTTTTTTTCATCTTTTTCACCATCGGTTTTAACGCGATTGAATAAAATGCTTACCATCGTATTTATTATCGTGGCAGTTATTTTAATATAACTTCCCGATGTGATTAATCCAGCGAAAAAAATTACAATTGGATAAATAAACTCGATGACATTATTACTAAAAACTTGTTTCATGGCACTTTTTATTAACATATAATTTTGACAAGTTGTTGGTAAAGATATAGGACTTAACGGAGTTAATGCGAAAAAATTTAAAAATCCTGGTTCGCAATCTCCATTTAATATTTTTGACAACTCCAGTTTCGCCAAATCCTTATGTTTAATTGTTACTGCAACATTAATTAGTAAAACAGTGATATACAAAAAGTAACGCACATGATCTTCTGTAATGCCCGAAATTTGTTTCGTACTCTTAATCTTGTTTGGTGTACCTCCATTAAATTTATTTATAAAATTTATCATATGTTCTTCTAAATTTTTAGACAACATTTTATATATTCTACATATATTTTTCAATAAACTCATCACGGGTCAATACATCAACGCCTAATTCTTTTGCTTTATCCACCTTTCCAGATGCTTCTTCTAGATTTTTAACTAAAACGGCAAATGTATTTTTACTAACACTAGACGAGATTTTACCACCAAGATCAATTATCTTGGTTTCTAATTCTTTATCACGGAAACCTGTCATCAATATAGACTTTCCAAATAATGGATGACTTTCATCGTATTTCTTTTCCACTAGTTTGGGTACTTCGGATAACTTATGTTCAAGATTACATTCTTTCATAAAGGTAATGAATTCTTCAATATGATCCAAAAACGCTTGTGCGGATTTTTTCTCAAGTCCGTGAATTGCTTGAAGTTTTTCTAGATTCCGCTCATTTTCATCTAGGACATTTGGATACTGTGTCATAATTAACTTCATCTTTCTTCTACCGTTTCCGCGACCAAATTTATTGGAAACTGCCATTATAAGATCTAATGGTGCATCTGCTACTTTTTGCTTTATTCCTTCGTATAATTTGGTTGCAGTTTTTTCTTTGAAGCCATCAATATTCAAGTAATCCGATTGAGATAATTTTAATATTTTGGGAACACTATCATGTCCTGCTTTTACAATCTTCTCAACATTCTTGGCACCCAACCCATCAACCTCTAATCCTTTGAAAAACCCTGCAATATTCTTAACAATTACAATACTATTATTCTCCGCGTCTTTTAACATAATATCAACGTGTGTGTCATTCCATAAATACTCTTCTTTTGGCATCTTTGCCTTTTCGGCAGGTTGCGTAACCGCTTCAATCTTAGGTATAACATCTCCGGAACGAATTAGTTGTATAATCGCACCCACGCCGATTTTGTTATCTTCAATAAATTTGGCATTATAACCAGTAGCATATTTAATAGTGACGCCACCCAATTTAACCGGCATAATCTGAACACGGGGTTTCAAGTAACCGTCTTTACTTGGTGACCATATAACATCCACTACGTGCGCTTCTGCGATTTGGTCCGAAAGAACCATTTTAAAGGCAAATGAATGATTAGGATTTCCAGAAACGCGGGGGTACACCTTATTATTTGCGACAATAATACCATCTTCTTCATATTCGTCATTAGTTCGCCAATCTACAAGAATTCCTGATAACATTTCATTATTAATAGTTTTATGTATCTCATTATGAACCACATGAACGTCAATAGAAGCCATATATTCCATTTGTTCTGAAGGTGTAAGATTTGCCGGTTTAATCGTTTCGTATGCTACAAAGTCAATATCATTAATGCGATCGTCCTGTGTCTTTTGATTCACAACACCAGCAACCATATTACGAGGATTTGAAAATTTATCGGCATATTTTTCAGCGAATGTTTTCTTTTTGATAATGAATTCGCCTCTTAAGACTACACCTTTATTCTTTGGTAATCTTAATTTGGGTATTAAATGACTAACATCTTGACCTACCTTACCATTTCCACGAGTATATAACTTTGGTTCATCGCCTTCGGTTGTATACATACCACTGACCCCATCTAATTTACCAGAAATTACATAATCACCAAGATATTCCTTCATCCAATTTGTCAGAATTCCTGTATCAGGTTTGATCTTATCCATAGACCACATCTCATAAGGTAATTTTGCTTTATTTTTTGTAACTACGGCACCCACATGTTCAACCATTTCATTCTTAGGATATTTCGTTTTTATATATTCATCCAAGATATCATATTCAGCGTCACTCATAATTGGATTAGACCCTTCTTGGTGGAAAGCGATGTCCGCTGCGTCTATCATTTTTATCAAATCCTTTTCACTCATCTTTTCCAATACTTTTATTCCATCATTTTTATAGTCTTCTATATGTTCTTCTACTTTTTTAGTTGGTTTTGCATAATGTCGTAGTAGATTTTTGGGTTTGGTATCTGTAACACGAACGCCTATTGGGGGTCCTCCTGCCGAAGCAATTACAGCTCTACTATCTATGCGTTCTGTTGGGAGTTTATAATCCATCTTTAAGAAATCAAATATCGACTGTTCTGTTGGAAAGATTTGTTCTACTTTTGCTCCTTTCTTACGTTTCTCCATCTTAGAGAAACCATGTTCATTCAGTGTATAACCCATATTTAATGCGCGCTCTCTCATTGCTGTATTGAACCCCTTACTACCCGTGAAATATAAAATAGAAAATGCGAACTCATCTGGCGGCGCATATAAGAAATCAACGCGTCTGGCATATTGACCGTGAGGCAATTTCGCTACAACAAGACATTTGGTCTTGCCACGCGATAATACCTCCAAGATAATGTTTCTTTCAAGCAAAGTATCAATAAATTTCTTGAATGTATCCGGTTCCTTCGAGGTAATGATAATGTCAATATCTCCAGAATTAGATAATCCCCTCCGGTAACTTCCAACTATCTCATACCGCGCATCAGGAACATCGCTGGGAAAAGAACTAGCAATATGTTTCTCGAAATCAACTATCTCACTTCTAGGAATGCGCTCTAGTATATCACTGTAATATTTCAGACCAATTTTCTGTTTATCGTTCAGTAATTCATCCTTGCGTTTCTCCAGTTCAGTAATACTTTTGATCCCTTTATCCACTAATTCTTCTGCCTTTTTTTCACCGACACCATATATATCAGAAAATACATCGATTGCCTTTTTCTTTTCAACTATACCTTTATTGCGTTCGAGAACCTTCAATGTACCTGTCTCTTTATAGTCTATTAATTTCTGATAAATTGTATTGCCGATTCCTTTTTGACCCTTCAATTGCTCGGGACTGGTAATATCACCAACATATGTAGTAATTGTTTCATGAGCGTTATTATAAGCACGAGCGCGCATAAAATCCTTATTATATCGCATTACATAAGAAAGTGTTATCATTAATTCGGCATACATTTCATTCAGTCGTTTTTTATTAGGTTCGTTAGGAACTGTATTATTCACTACATTAACAGGTTCAACGACCACATTTGTTATGGCATTTTTATTTTTAGGCATCTCTACTATATCTTGTGGAATTGTATTTAAATCTTTATTTTGTTTCTTAATTGTGCGCTTTACTTTTATTTTAACTATCTTACGTTTCGTTTCATTTAATTTAGTAGAACTATCCTTTTTTTCTACGTCTATGCTTTTTGCTTTAGGTTCTGACTTCTTTTTTGTTTTAGTTTCTGACTTCTTTTTTGTTTTATTTCTTTTCTTTATGAGAACACGTTTGGTATTTTTCTTAATTTTAATATTGGAAGGAGGCATAAATACTATATATTAGATTTATATAATATCCTTAAGATTTAATATTTTCTACTTCTAAAATATACCAAAATGAAATTTATTGCTAGTCCTTTAGAACTCATATTATTTGTAGCCTTTATTTTTTATTTAGTATTTCAGGTTGATACTCCCCAGGTTATTGTACCGTACATAGACAGTGGTATGGGAATGGTTGCCATTATAGGAGTTGCACTCTATATGTTCCTATACTGTCATCCAATTCTTGGAGTTCTTTCGCTCTTTGTAGCATATGAAATACTGCGTCGTAGCACCGTTCGCTTAAAGCAAGTTACTCTTTTTGAACCAAATCCTGTTCAGGCCAGTGTTGATAAAGAAATGAAGGCAATGAACCCTCCTAAGATTTTTACCCTTGAGGAACAATTAGTCGCTAAGATGGCTCCTCTTCCCAAATCGGGTCCCAAGGATTTCGTCGAAAGTTCTTATAAACCTGTTTCTGAGTCCACACATGAAGCAACTGAACTTTAAATGCTGTTTTTCATAAATAAAAATTTATTTATGAAAATATTACTAATGTGTTAATAATGCCATTATTGCTCTTGGCATATAAGATAGTATTGTAAAATAACCACTTACACCATATTTTATTGCATAATCCTTTGTACTATCACAATCAATTAAACCGCTGCCTGGATAGAAACGACGGAAGAACATTCGGTCGAATTTATAACGTGCTTTAATCGCAACATAACAAATAACCCCTATTGTTACTATGGTACATAATACACCATTTGTATTACCTGTTGTAGCCATTATAATGGATGGTATTATCACCATACCAAGTATAAAGGCAAAATTAAATCCAGATACAAGAAAATGGTTAGCATATGATATTTCGTTTGCATCATCACATTGTCGCGAGTTCATAGTTATCTTACGCACGGCAATTTTATAAAATTCTGGTACAGTATAATACGCAATTGAACTACCAAATATAACGCCCAATACAGTCATTATGGCTTTCATTGATTGATTCTCTGTATTTGTCATATATCCTGGTATAGATATATGGGTATATCTATTGAAATCCTTATTTAAGTAGTCTGTGCTGAATTTTTTGGCATTCATTAATGCGTGTCCACCTTCGAATTCTCTCATCTGTTCTTCGGTAATTTCCTGCTGAGCAATATCCTCGTCGGATATTGAGGATGAACTCCTTACTGCAACAAATATTGCGTTATCTAATTGTTTTTTTTTTGTTACTAGATCCACATTATCTCCGTTTTCACCTATCACTCTAACACCTGGCATTTCTATATCCACATTTCCTCCGCAGTATCCAATTACAATATCAATATCGGGATTGTTTGCAAAAAAACTATCTGCGAAGGCTTTAACACCACTATTTGTGTTATCAACTGCATTAATATAGTTGTATACACCTTCTGAATACTTATGAATATCACCATCTTCATATTTAATATCTACATTGGTATCAATACCACCCAATTGTTTGATATGCTCTCTCAATTGAGCAACTTTATTATTGATTTCGTTTGGGAATGATTTAAATTCTGTACTTTCTCCTGGTACTATCTGAAAACGTTTGGGATCAGATATAAAGTCTGTAGAATTTGAAACATCACAAATAATATGGAATTTTTTATTGAAAACTAATCCTTCGTTTGGAAAACATTCCATTTCTCCTGTTCCATTTGTTAAATTACTTAGTAAACCTTGTAATTTCGGATCGCCCCCTCCAGAACCAAAAGCACCCTGCATTGTGTAACCATCTGGACATTCTCCATCAACTGCATCCTCCTGATCACCATTAGCATTAACGCATGTTCCTTTAGTCCTATTATACTCAGTCATAGCAGATGCGAAATCCGCTGTACTAATTTTATGCCCGTGAGGATTTGAACTTTTTAATTTTATATGTTTTTCAAATAGATCAAGTTTTTTCTTATCGGCACCACTCAATCCACAAGCACCTTCTATAATCGGTTTTTTATTGCCTTTACTTATACTTTTAGCAATAGGTAACCCAGACGACATACGTATAAGGTAAGCACTTTTTTGTGCCTCGTTAATCTCCAACGTGAAGTCATTGATTTCGCTACCAATATCCAAATCCAGTGTCTCGTTCATTTTCATACCGAGTAAACGATCTATCTCGCCATTTACGTCATTCGAAACGACTAAAGGGAATATAACGATAGCTTTCTTTGGAAAATTACTAGTTGCATAATGGTGTATGATCAACTCACTTTGATTTCCTGGTTTGATTTCTATGCGTTCGGCGACATACGATATACGTTTTAATCCATTCATTAATACTAAATTGGGAGCATTGGGTTTCCCATGAAATTGATACTCGGTATCTGTAATTTTACGGATAGATGAAGTATTATAATTAAATTCTATATCTCGTGTTCTTTTAATGGAATACATTAGTATAAGTTATATACAGAAAATCCTTATGGTTAATTAAACAATAAGGATTTTTCAAAAATAATATTATTGTTATGTTTTTATATCATCATTTGGGGGTTAGGGTTTTTCCTCTGGTTTTTCCTCTGATTTTCCATCAGGTTCTTGAAGGTCAACCATATATGTTTTTTTAATTCGCTTACGATTTTGGAGCAATCTCTTATATCCACTCGGATCTGCAAAAGAAAGAATTTCTTCGTTTAATATATTCTTTAAAAACGTATCAGCTTCATTTAAATAATCAAAAAATCCTTCATACGTTCTTATATCATATTCAATCTTACGCTTATCAACACCGTCTTGCTTAGGAGTTATAAATACATTCAATTTCATAAGTTGCTTTTTCTTCTTTCCTCCTGTTTTTCTCATTGTTTTTCTCATTGTTTTATTCTTGTTCTTATTCTTTCTATTTCTAGCAGTTTTATTATAAGGCATATCTATATTATCAAGACATTATTATTTAATAAAATATTTGTCTCTTAATTTCTCCATATCTTTATCCGGAATACGCGTCTTCATAAAAAACATTTTTTTTTCCTCTAAATTTATGAGTTTTTGATTTGTATCACCACCAATACTGTCTGTAAGCATACTAATTATAAAAAATAATGAATACATACCACATTCCGTATCCTCTTTTTGATGTTCCAAACCATTTTTAATATAGGTCAGTTCTATATTTTTCGCTCGTGCTTGCTCTTGAATGCGTAAGCATAATGCCTTAATTTCTTTGGGAGTATTTTCACCAGTGCTGTTAAAATAAAAAATAAAATTATCTGTTAGATCAATGAATAAAGAAACCCAATGAGAACCACTTTGATCGTGTGTATCAAGATTAAATATAATACCTATTTTTGTAATATTTTTATCTAAGTAATAATTCAAATTAAATTCACATAATTCATCCTCAACGCATTTCTCTTCTGCAAAACTGCTTCTTTCATCAAAATCAATAAATGTTGGTCCAATAAACTTGAAATTTGGATTGGACTCTTCATACTGTTTGATTACAGCTAAAATATCAAAATTAGATAACCACGCATTTTTATTAGAATGCCATTCTTTCGGATATAATGGGCGATATAAGTAATTATTTACATTATTGCGAAGATGAGGAGGAAGTAATTTAATCCAACATTTCTCGTCATCACAATTCGTATGTTTCTTTAAACGTTGGAGTATAGTTTTTGGTGAAGTCGCGTTTATTTTAAGCTCATTATTCACATTATAATGTTTTTTTATTGTGTTGACGATATCCTTGGTAAAACAAGTGTTTGAAAGTTGTCCCTTCAATCCTGGTTTACATTTGGATACCACAATTTCGTTACTTCTAGCTTTTTTACGGGTGCGTCTAAAAGGTTTTTTCTTTAAAATGCGACCTTTTCTTTTATTTTTTGTATGTGATTTTTTGGGCATTTGAGATATATGTGTCTATATATATAGAAATATATAGAAATATATAGAAATATTATCGTTTTCTACGCGCTAACATTCTCATGTCATATTTCAATGCACCTTCCCCCCATAATGATGAACTCTTTTTATCCGTACCTTCGTCTTCGCTACTCTCTTCATATACATGAAGATCTTTTATCATATTATCCTTAATCTTTTGTTCGATGTCGTCGCAATTATCAAATATAACTTCTTCGTCTTCATCGGCACTTGAACGATTGAAAGGATTTTCGGTTTGTAGTTCTTTGGTTTTAATATATTTAATAGCGTTTTTCAAAAAGATTTCAAATGCTTCTTTTATTTCATCAGAACGACTATTTGTTTCCGATAAGACATTATCGAATTCTTCATTTATTATATCTTGTAATATACTTCTGTATTTTCGGACGTTGTTTTTATATGTTACTTTCTTCTCGTACTTTTTGGGATCTTTGCCTTCTAAATATTTATTATATTTTGGTTTACTCATTAATAATTCCATTGTTATCTGATCTACATATTCATTTCTTGGTACTTCGTTATTGGAAGGGTCTGGTTCCATAATATAGTATGTATATATTATGGAAATACTATAGATACGCATTATCTTTTCTTTCTTGTTTTACGAGCTTCCTTTTCAGCCTGTTTACGTTCTTTCTCTAATTGGCGCTCTCGTTGTTTCTCCTCCTTAATTCTGAGTTTCTCTAGACGTTTCTCTTCTTTGATACGCTCACGTTCTGCATATTGTAACTCACGTTCTCTGAGTTTCTCCTCCTTAATTCTGAGTTTCTCTAGACGTTTCTCTTCTTTTTTCTCTTCTTTATCTACCATATTATCAAATGCTTTTTTCTCGGTGTCAATTTCTGCTTTCAAATCCACCTTCGCTTCGTTAACAAAAGAGAGTAACATTTCATTTTTAATTTCATCTGTATAATCCCCCACCTTACGCATAATCTTTTTCATCTGTTTGGATTCTTTTATAAAATTCTTTTCGAGTGACTTTTCCTTTTTTAGTTCTTCATTCAGTTCTTTTTTCAAACGCTTCATTGTTTTATTTTTATCTATTGTTATGTATCTCTTTTCCTTTTCAATACTTCTAATATTTTTTTTTGTAAAGTTGCGTAGTTTACGTATTATTTTACTATTCAGTTTTTGTCTCTCTTTAATTGTTGAGCGAACAACACTTTTTTCCAAGTTATTTAAATCGTCATTTTTAATCATACTTTTCAATTCATTTACACGACTTCTATATGATTCAATCTGGATCTTTAAATTTTCTTTCAATTCATCAATCTTTTCATCCGAATCATGCATTGCTTCCAAGAAGGGTATAATATCCATGTGATTTTTTATCATCTTATCAAATGATTCATTGGATTTAACATTTTTACCACATTTATAACGTATGGCATAATACGACGATTCTTTAAAATTACGCCATTTTTCAGGATTATTGTTTATAAACTCCTTAATTTCTAGAACATCATTCTTTTTATTTTCCTTAAGTTCGTTTATTTCAGATTGTATATCTTTAATCATACCCCTAATTTTCTTCACTTGTTGTTTTGCTTTATTGGTTACATTGCGCATATATTTTTTAGATATACGATGACATGCTTTGTTATATTTATCTGCTATTTTCTTATTTATTTCAATGTATGGGTTCTCATTACACGCATCAATTAGTACTTTAAATTTATTAGGATCCAAATCACCAAGTTCACCTTTAAATAATTCCTTTATTTGTTCAATACGCTTCATAAATGGCGCTATGTTTAATTTTGCCTCATTTCTCAATATACGAAGGTCATAATCATAAACATCCTGCATATTAACCAGAGGTGTTTTTATCTCTTTTATTACAGGTTGAGCAAATTGACGAGCATCTTTTTCGCGGTTCAAATAACTTACTATACCGACAATATCATCCTTATATTGCTTGGCACCAGATGGTGTAAATTTAATAGTATCAGGATTTAAATATTTCTTCGTGAAATCATCAAAATGAGTTGGTATTTGTTTCTCAATTGGTTTACATAAATTTACCAGTTTAACCATTTCCATTGGATCAGTTGTTATTGGAGTTGCCGTCATAAGTAATAATTTTACAGAATCGTCTCCAGAAACAGCATAAGAGTGCATTAATGATTTGTGTAATGCTTTCATATCCGGTCTTTCGATGCTAGATAAATCACCACCACCATATAATTTATGCGCTTCATCAATAATAATCAGAGTTTTCTTCAATGGATCGTGTTCTCCATTTATATTAACCAATTTATCATAGTAATTATTCTTTTTACTTACTAAGTTACTGAATTGTTTATAAGACATAGGACGAATGCGCCAAGATTTCGATAATAATTTCATCCGTTTGGGTTGTTTTGATGGTATTACAAGACCCTCTTCGCTGATTTTTGAGCGTAACACTTCGTGACATACCATATCAAACATATTCTTCCATATATCATTTTTCAATGTTGTGCGCGTTACCCATAATATGGTATAGTCCTGCTTTTCGAACTCATTTGTAGCTGTTGCTACAGCACTGCATGTTTTACCAGATCCCGTTGAATGCCATAATAACATTCCTTTTGTATGTGCCTGAGGTGTAAAATAATCTTTAATAAATGCTTGTGTAGGTGTATAAGTCAGTAAATTTGAACCGCCTTTTGTTACACATCGGTTCTCCATCTTTGCCTTAGGCCATTTATGTTCTGCAAATGTTTCATTAATATATTTTCTCATGTCATCGTTTGATAATTCCTGTTTGGGTTCTAAACGAAGTTGTTGTTCTAGTAGACGCTCCGCCATAGCAAGTCCAAGAGCAGGATTTAAAGCATCCGTATGTATATCTTGGATAGAAGATAATTTACCTCCACCATTCACCTGAAATTCATGTATATTTTTATTTAAATCATAATCAACCGATCCTTTGATTGTCATTTCTTCAATATCACCGACAAAGTTATATAAACGGAGATCTATATTGAGCGTTTTCATGTATAAATCAAACATGTTCTCCATTCCACCAAAATAATCTTGGAGTTCTTCGGGAATAGATAAGTCGTATATTTGAACGTGTAGTGGCCATCCTTTTGTTGGATGAAATCGGAGACCTTTTTGACCACAGGTTCTCGTACCTCTTCCAATTACCTGCTTTTTATCTGCAAGTGTTGTTTGAGGTTCAAAAATATGAATGTATTTGATATCATATATATCGATTCCTTCTTTGAAACCACTGTCCATTATTATAAAACGCACATTCTTACCGTGTATATTTGTCGGGCGTTCATTAAAATTGGAGAGTATAGTTTTCTTTGCATCGACGCTGAGAGGTTGGTCAAATACACTAACTGATGATAATATATAAAAATTTTTATCTTTAGTTTTCATTAGTTCGTCGTGTGATAACATTGTAATTTTATTGAATTTCTTTTCCTTTTTTTTCTTCTTCTTTGTTTTATTATTGGGGTTCTCATCTTCATCTACATCGTCTGAATCCATATCATATTTTGGATTGGGTTTTGCAGTATAACCCAATGTGTATCCTTTTGCTGCCAATAAAGAACCAATTACCCGCACACCATGATTACTGGTTTTCATGTCTGTAAAAATCATATGTTTATACAGAGTTCCTTCTTCTTTCATATCTCGGGCATCTAGTTTCTCTATTTCATTGATTAAACTATCTAATTTTGGTGATTTTTCTTTTAAATTATCTAAAATTAATTGGGGGTTTGCTTGATCTAAATTATCTATTAAATTATATTCTTGTTTTGATTTAGACCAATTCATGCGTTTTTTTAGACAATCTGAATCAAATGATATTGTCGCTTGGTCATTAATCAAATTATTTAATTCTGAAATTCTTTCCTTAAATGGTTTTCTCCCTTTGGGATTTTCTAGGTCAATGCTGGATATAGAACTAGGTGTTGTATTATCAGACTTTACTGAAAATTTACCCGAACTAATAGATTCGTTTGAGGGTGTATTAGAATCTATGGAATCTTCACTCAATTCAGAAGATTTTTTTGATGAATTGCTTTTTGTTGACATTTATATAATATATAAATAGAATTAATTATCTTAATTAAGTATATACCCATGACTGGCGCAACAATTGAACCAACTACTCTTGGTGGAGGAATCCGTGGCGTTTCCACAAAGCAAACCACAACCAGTTTTAGAAGTAGCGAGGATGCTTCTACGCGTGGAATCTTAAGACGCGCATGGAATACACCGTACGCAACCGGTACATTCAATAACGAAAAACGTGAAATCGGTCCTTTCCGTGCTGTAAATAATTTAGGTGATTTTTTGAGTCGTGTTAACTTCTCAAGTGGTGGACCGAATCAGACAGGAGTTACCAATGCAACTCCTGCGTCTAGCACCAACGTTAAGTTTGTTCCCGATTCATCTGACTACATCACTTATAAAAAACAGGCCGCTATGAACCGCAATTATAACGATTCTTCTCACGGAGGAGATAAATCAAATGCGTCATTTGTTCCTATGGGACGCGCTCGTCGTTAAAATATCATTTCATAATATATAAAGGTATATTATGAATTTTTATAAGTATCTCGCCGAATTCGCAGGAGCATTTACATTAGTAATGGTCATTCTAGTTACTGGAAACCCATTGATGATTGGTGGTGCTTTAGCATTAATAATTTTACTAACAGCTTCTATATCAGGAGGTCATATTAACCCTGCAGTATCATTTGCAATGGTCTCCATTAAACAATTGGAAACCGACCAATTAATCCCTTATATCGCCTCTCAAATTTTAGGAGGTTTAACCGCGGTGGAAATATATCATCGCTACAAAAAGTAAAAACTTATATAAATAATCCGCTATTTATATAAGTATATGCGTTTAAACACGTTGCTGTTAAGTAGTTTTTATTTTTCTTCTATATCAGTATTTCATAATCACAATAGTTTTACTTTACATTCAAATATAAGAGATAATATTGATTTCTTGGACGAACCAAAACCACCTCACGGTTATGAATACTGGAATGACCCACGGATACATAATTTTGGTAATACAGGTTTGGGGGGAATGATACACGCAAGATTAGCACCATTTATAACCAGGGCAATCGATAATATAGCATACGATGGTCGTGATATACGCAAGGAACTATATCACGATTGGACTGAACGTAATTTGAAAATACTGGATTTCTGCTGTGGAACAGGAGCATCTACGCCACCAGGCGCTACTGGTGTTGATACCAGTAAGGAAATGATACGACGGGCAATTAATATTAATAATAATGAAAAAACGGATTTTCATATAGGTAATGCAGAGGATTGGGGCGAATCATATGGTTACGATGTGGTTACTTGTATGTTTGGATTTCATGAAATGCCGAGAAGTGCTAGATTAAAAGTTATTGATAATTGTATCCGAGTAACTGATGAAAAAGTCGTGATCATAGATATCGACCCAGCATATACTCCGAGCGAATCTATGTTATCCGGAGAACCATATGTGTTAGATTATCTAAAATATATGGAACGTGATATGAAATTATATGGAGGTATTAAAACCACTATTATAAGTGGTCATGTTGCACGATGGGATTTTCATAAAACTCTTTAAAACTCAGCTGTAAAATCGAATGTGGAATCATCCTTTGTGCAATTAGACATGGCATACTCCGAATTAAAACGTTCGAAGAAATTTGTCTTAGTCTCAACACTGATCAATTCCATGAAATCAAAAGGGTTACGAGAATTATATAACTTGTCGTATCCTAACTGAACAGATAAACGGTCTGCTACAAATTCTATGTACTGAGTCATCAACTTGGCGTTCATGCCAATAAGACGACAGGGCAAGGAATCGGTTATAAAATGTTTCTCTATCTCGGTCGCCTCACGAATAATGCCCATCGCAACATCTTTATCCACACGATTTACTAATTTACTGTACATCAGAATCGCAAACTCGGTATGAAGCGCTTCGTCACGCGAAATAAACTCGTTTGATAAAGTCAATCCAGGCATGAGACCACGTTTCTTAATCCAGTAAATAGAAGCAAAACTACTACTGAAGAATATTCCTTCAACACATGCAAATGCTATTAAACGCGACGCAAACGAGGCACTTTCGTCACCCATCCACTTTTCAGCCCAAGACGCCTTTTCCTCAATACACGGGAAATGCTCAATCGCTTTGAAAAGTTTATTCTTTTCACCTTTATCTCTGATATATGTATCAATCAAAATAGAATACATCTCTGAGTGTATTGCTTCCATCGCTGCCTGAAACGCATAGAAATTACGCGCCTCTGAAAGTTGAACATTATTCAAGAAATTGGAAGATATATTCTCCATTACTATTCCGTCGCTTCCTGCGAAAAAAGCGAGGGTCATGCTAATAAAATGTTTCTCATCCTTATTTAATTTATCCCAGTCACCTAGGTCTTTTGACAAATCTACCTCTTCGGCTCTCCAAAATGAATCAACGTGGCGCTTGTACATATCATAAATATCTGGGTGCTCAATCGGGAACAGAGTGTATCTGTCCTTAGATTCGCGCAAAATGGGTTCGTCAGTCTTATCAGTCATTCCTAAAGATGTATAGTAATGAACTATATAAGATTTTACTACTATAATTAAAGGGTTTGCGTTTAAGTCTATTTAACATATTATTTTCCTTCGCTCAAACGCATTTTAGTTTAGGAACACAATAAATTAATTCACCAACATTCTATTTTTCATAAATATTTTTATCAAATGTATATATATAAAAATGGCCAATAAGAAGGTTTCACAGGGTTTGAAAAGAGCTCAGTCGCGTTTATTAAACCAGAATACCAAAAAAATTTTGAATAATGTCTTATTACTTTATGTTGTATTAATCGCATCTATTGCTGATTTATTATACATGGTATCTACTGGTTCGCACATTAATGTTATTATTTTCATTCTTGTCGCATATGTTACTTCATTATTCTCTAAAAATATGACTGTTGTTTTACTTGTCGCTTTAGCAATAACCAATATTTACCAGATGGGTAAGAGCATAATAGTTAAAGAAGGTTTCGAAGAGGGCGCCGAAAAGGATACTGAGGAGGATGCCGAAGAGGGTGCTGAAGAGGATGCCGAAGAGGGTGCTGAAGAGGATGCCGAAGAGAATACCGTAAAAAAAAAGGATAAGGCTAAGGATAAGGATAAGGAACTCCCCGAAGAGTATAAAAAGGCATTAGAACAGTTAAGTGATCCAGAAACTGCAAGGACTATCGAGGGACTTAAATCACTTGAACCGCTCGTAGAGAGGATGCAAGACGTTGTTAATATGCTCAAGTAAAACCTATATTATATTTTCCATATATAATATAGATTAACCAAAACTAATATGGGAATGTTTTCATTTATTACTGACCCTATTAATTTTATTTTCGACGCTGTGCAATTTATAGTGTGTCTTATCGAATATATAGGAAAAGTCTTTAAATGGAGTGGTAAAGCAATTGCTATTGGTTTACGAATATTAATCTCTATGCCATTTTGTTTCTTCTTCTATTTGTTTCACGGATTCTGGGAGTTTGTATTGTTTATGGTATTCGATGTATTGGTTTTGCTTGTATTATGGCCTAGTCGCGCATTAGGTAAAGTACTTGGATATCCTATACCAATGCCTGTCAATAAAAAGGCTCTCAAAAAAGCGAAAGCGAGTTGCACGGCACCTGCCATATATAATGCTATTCTACCAAAAGTTATTACAGGTTGTTACAGTTTTAAGTCTATGCCCACCTTTCCGAAATGGGATCTTAAAGTTCCAAAATATGGAGGTTAATGCCAAATATAATATTTTAATATTATAGATACATATTAACGAATATGACTAACAAACAAAATAAATATAATAATGTTGTTATTCGTGAAGGGTTTTTCGGTGGAATTAAAAAACTTATTAAAAAAGCCGTTAATAAAGTTGCAAATGCTGTTAAGAAAACTTTTTTAAAACCAATAAATGCCATGAAAAATGCTATTATGAAACCCATCAGAAGTATTGAAGACTTTATTCGAATGGTATTGTGTTTAGCACTCTTCTTACAAAATATGTTTGCTTGGTTCTCTCAAACTCTTCTCACTCTCACCAAATATTTTTTGGCAGCGCCATTTTGCTTCATGTTTTGGATTTTGGATTCGCTTGTTTTATGTGTTCAATATATTATTATTGATGTTATCTTAAATTTACTTTTACAACCTGCTATTTATATTGGTAATATGCTCGGATATCCTTTTGTAGATGATATTAAAATTACCGGTGAATATAAAAAGACTTTATATGAAAATACTAACTTACTGAGAATGATGGTTAATGGCATAGATAATGGTTTAGACCTTCCATATAAAATACACGATAAGTGTTTCGGAATTGAAGAAATTAAACCTTTTCCTAAGTATTATTCATAATATTATGATTATATCTATCTCTAATATATAATCATATGCCACGTAAATGCGCCCCTGGTGTTATTTGTATTGAAAATATGACTTTGTTCGTTCTACTCGCCATTTTTGTTTTACTTGCTACTATTTATTATAATCAGTATACCAATCAAAGACAACCTAAAAGACAACGCACAAAAACTCTTGTCGTACAACAACCGAATTCTCTTGCTAGTGTTGCTACACGAGGGGATACATTTAACGACCCTTATGCACCACCATTGAAAAATGACGGTTTATATTTCCGTGGAGACTCCAGTGATATACGCGGTGTACCGCCACCAATACAAGTTCCTGTAAATATTGAAACACGGGGCGTCACTAGTAGTTATAGTCAGGTAGGCATTTTAACCAACAGTGGTCCTGAAAACTTAATTTTACCTTTAATGGGACGTAGACATATGGCTGGACGCGATAAATGGCAGTATTATACTATATCTAATACTGGTATGGTTAATACTAAATTACCGGTTAGTGTCAAAGGAAAAAGTTGTACTTCCGAGTATGGTTGTGATTCTATTATGAATGGGGATCAAATATATGTTGAGGGATATAATAGCACATTTAATGCTACGATCTATGAGAACGGAACTTTTAGTTATATTCCGCAATTATAGAAATATAAACGGTTTTTAATCTTAATAGTATATAGGTAAATATACTATTAAAATGGCTAAACCGGAATTTATAATATATATAACAGAATATCAAAAACTTATAAACCAGGAGAAAGATGTGATAAAAGGACTAGCAAATACAGATGATCTTGAAATTGATGGTAATATTGAAGCAATAAAGAGTAATTTGTCCGATGTCACGCGTACAATTGCACTTGACGATAGTCTGAACAAAATCATGAAACCAAAGATAAAATCTTATAATAAAGAATTCAGTAAAGGTCTTATTGATATAGACAAAAGCATTAGTTCACTGATTACAATATTAAACAAAGTTGAAACTATTACTGATAGTGAAATGTCTAAAATTGGTCCATCAAAAACATTATTTCAAAAACTCCCAATATATAAAAATATAAAGGATTTTGATACCGAACTAACTAACGCTATTAATAATATCAATTTACTTTTAAATAAAACATACGATCCTGAACTCTCGCAAAAATTGTTATTTAAGAAATCATTAACTGAATCTATTAAAAATAAATTTGGATTTGGTCATAAAGGACAGATTGATAGTTTAATTCAGGAGATTAAGGATTTTGATAATTATTTCGATAAAGCAAATGCAAATATGATTAAAGTTTTAAACTCTATTAAGTTCGGTAATCCATTATATAATTTAAATCCCGCACGTTTTACTCCGAAAATAAGTTATGAAGAAAGTACAAATTTAATAAAATCTGCATTACCAAGTGCCTCCAAGATTGCCTCCAAGATAGCAGCCGCGCTGCCGAAATCTTTACCTCCTTTACCTTCTTTATCAACCGAGGATACATCAGATTGGGATGTCGTTGGTACTATGGATACAACTGAAGAAAACGTTGACTTTGATGATAATAATAAACCGCACTATGTCACTCGTGGAGGAGAACCTTGTCCTGTATGGAAAGTTACATATAACGGCATTGATATTCGTATTCAAAATTGTCAAGATAACATTAAAAATTTGGAAGTAGAACTCACAAGTGTTCAAGAACAACAAACAGACGTTGAACAAAGGATAGTTGATTCAACGAATAAACTCGATAAGATAGAAGAACTATCTGATAATGAAGACAGACCGGAAATTTTGAACAAAAAACATCTTCTTACAGAATTGAAATCTTATATTGATGCTGCCGACAAAAATAAAATAGATGGAATTATATCTGCCACTAAAATACTGGATAAGATTAAAGAAATCTCCGGGAAAAAAACAGAAGTTGCAAGTACCGCGATCACCCTCCATGTACGACATGTACAAGACTCACTAGAATCACGTGTGAATTTGGAATTGCTTCAAGAATCATTCTTAATAAAACTCAAAACATTAATAGAATCTAGAGATTCATCATCATCACAAGGGTCAGAAAAAGCTTCCACAATTCCATCTGATAATAAAGATGACATAAACTCATACATACAAGCTACTATAAATAAATATATGAAAGATCTTAAAAATTTTGGAGAAGGACTCGTAATATCCAATAATAACAAATTCAACGAATCAATTAAAACATTAAAACGTGAAACTCAATCATTAGCCGATCTACAAAAACAATATTTAAATGAAAAAATTAAGGATTTAAAAGTTAAACAACTTGAACGCGAGACAGCAACAAATATGAAAGAAGTGCAATATAAAGTTGATAGTTTAAGCAATAATTTTAGTGCAACTGTCTCTGATATTAGAGGACAGATGGGGGAAATTAAAAGCTTTCAAACATCTAATAATGAACCCCTCGAAAATGTTAAAACCACAATTGAGTCAAATCAAACAAACCTCCAACATATCATAATGGGCAAAAGCGAAACTCAAGACATTGTCAATGTGATACAAAAAAGATTTGATGCTATGCATGAGTTATTAGCGAATGATAACAAAAAAACAGCAGATAAGGTTGTAGAAATTGATACAACTCAATCAGATAAGCTTCAAGAAATTATTGAGATACTTAAGTCTAAATCTCCTGATGATCGCATAATACCAATTCAAGTGTTTTTACAGCAAGCTGCACAGAGTATAATACAAATGGCAGATGTCAAACCTGCTGATGAAAGTTCGGATAAAAATTCGGATAAAACAATAAAAGAAATCCATGATATTATTACCGAATTTAAAAAGAATGGTAATCCACAGTATGGTGTGTTGTCAGAACGAATAACTAAAATATCCGCGGGACAAGAAAAGATTGAAAAAATATTTAAAGATACATCGAGACGGTTTAATCAACACATTGACACTGTGAATGAGACACATGATAATAATCGCAAGAAAATGGAAAGTTTATACAAACAACAATTAGAAGTCATTATTAATGAAAAAAAAGAGTATGAAACAGAATTAAAAAAACAAATTAAAAAAGGCAATAATAAAAATGCAAAGAAAGTAGGCAAATTAAGAAAACAAATTAAAAAAGACAATGAGGAAAATGCAGGAAAATTAGACGAATTAGAAAAACAAATTGCCGAAATTAACAAAAACATTAATGCTATACCTTCTTCAAATTATCCAATTCCTCACGATTTTAAAGAAAAAATGGGAGATGTATTATCAAGTAATGAAAAAATTGCAAGCACTATAAAAAAACAGATTGGTACTTTTAAAGATGAAATGAGTGTTACATTGTCAAATAATAACGGTCAGTTTGAAGATATTATAAACAAAAATATGACTACCATTCAAGAAAATAATAAAGTAATGAATGGTGTTAAATCTGAAATAAGTAAAAGTCTGAAAGAAGTAAATAACAAAATCGATGGTGTTAAAGAAGAAACAATTAAGACAATGAGTCAACAAATAAATACAGAGATGGAAGAAAAACTAAGGAAACACGCGGAAATATTTAATACAAATAATAAAAAGACAGAGGAAAAATTAAGTGGTTTTGATCTAAAACTTGACCGTTTTACTACAGATATAAATACAAAAATAAAGGAATTGGGTGAATCAATAAGTAAAGCAAATGGTGCAGCAGATGCACACGATACATTACAAGAACATAAAATACTACATGAACAGTTTTATAAAGATAAACAATTAAAAGAATCACTTCGTGTGGAAGAATTATTACTTGAACAAAGGACCAGGGAAGAGGGTTTATTAAAAGAACGATTAGAACAAATAAAGTCGATGGAAGATGAAAGGAAAGAGCGTGACAAAGAACAGAAAAAATACGAAAAAGAAAGAGAAAAAACAATGTATAATAGAGAGAAAGAAAACAGAAAAATGCTTCATAAACAAAATGTAGAACTAACGAAAACTTATTTGGACTTTTTAAAGGAAATGACTGGAAATAACTCTATTAATATTGCTAATAATATTGCTAATAATGATAATAGTAGAAGTGCAATCGAAACAACACAAACAATGGCAGCAGCACCTGCACCAGCACCTGCACCAGCACCTGCACCAGCAGCACCGGCAGCAGCAGCAGCACCGGCACCATCACCACCACCACCAGCAGTAACACCACCACCATCACCACCGCCACCATCACCGCCACCACCAGCAGTAACACCACCACCATCACCACCGCCACCATCACCACCAGCACCAAAACAAAAACCATTCGAAGTTATAGTAATGATTAATGGGAAGGATTTAAAACAGAATAATAATTTAGATACATAAAATATATTTTAATAACAAAAACAGAATACTAATTTAGATACAATATAATATGACATATTATATTATACCTAAGCAACTTCATGTCAACCTCCGATGGAATACGTCAAATATATGCGAGTACATTATTAGTAATAACTGGTGATAAACTGAAAGACTTTCAAGATTTAAGAAAGACAAAAGAAAATATTAAGATGTGTGTATGGCGAAATATAGATGATATTATTAGAACCGAAATGACTGTCAGATACTTTAAAGAATGTCATGAATACATTGATGAACTTATTGAAAATGCAACAAAAGATGATTACTACTTTATGCGAGTAATTTTATACCGATTTGAAGATGATAGGGAAGATGTAGTATATAATGAACAATTAGAGAAAATAATTGCAATAATTAAATCTGCCGAGACCTCCACCAATATACCATTAAAAGATTTAAAATTCGACAAACTGGAAGGTGATGTAATATTAAAAGGATTATTAAAATTTCGGTCTCAATGTAATCCTAATGAAGATTGCCAATTATGGAATATACGCACAAACGAATGGATCAATATTGTGGACAAGGGCAAGGATGATGATGATTATTCTACCATTGCAAAAACGGGAAATGCTATTACAAATAATAGAGTGTTTAAGGGCAAGGTTAATAGTCAAGGATCGATTGCGGCGAAGAGTAATGTTGAATCTACACTTACAGGCCGAAATGAATACACTCAGGGGAACTCGACGACTCTGAACACGAAACTCAAACCAACAGCAGAACATACAACTACCGTAAAAAATAGCATTCTAGAAAATTCTGGTCTTACCAATATACAGTACGCAAGTATACTAGGTGATTATATATCATTTCTCGACGGTTATTTAACTGTAGATATGAAGGAGCGAGTTAAAATTAATGATTTTAAAAAAGTAATCGAAAGCGCAAAATATAATGGCGAACTTAGAGCACAAATTATACAAGACGCATTTAGTTCATATAAGATAAATGATCAAACAGAAGAAGATGATACATCACCATACGCTGCTCAATATGAGGCTTTTAAAAAAGAAAAAACAGAAAAAAAAAAGATTTTCTCTTTTTATAAAGAAGTATTGGATACGATTCAAACAAAAAATGTAGAAACGAATGAATTGTACAAAATAGAAACGATTGTTGAATTAATAGAAACTATTTATGATTTTGTTACAAAGATGATTAAAACAACTTTATTGACAAGTCAAGAACCAGAAAATAAAAGCATCTGGATGATTAATGTAAATAATACATTTAAATATATAAGTTCACTCAAAAAAGAAAATTACACAAAAGCTATAGAAAAATTTAAAGAAGAATCGTCTAATATTAAAAGTAGTTTCGGAGAAAGCAGGCAAAACTTAACTCAACAAAGTGAAGGAATTTCTCAAGTTACCGCTGAAGGATTGTTTAAAATACAAACAAAAAGTGAGATTATAATACCACCAATGAATGATTATGTCACTGCTGAAGGAATAAAGGTGCTTGATAAATATAGTATAACCGGCACCGGGAAGGGGAAGACAATTAATATTTCAATCGTCCCTTATGTTTTAGATAAATTAATCACGAATAGAATATCAAACGAGAGGAGACCCAAGGTTATCCTTGAATTTATGCAAAATATTGTTAATATATTAGATAGTTGTGCAAAAAGATTGGTAGAGTTGAGGGAATTGTCTAAGAATTATAATTCATATGATTCTAAAGAGGAGACTGACCTCACTTTTCAATTTCGTAAACTTTTCAAAAAAACTTTGGAAAATGCATTAGATGAGCAAAATCGCACAAATATATCAGTTTTCTTGCGTATTAATGATCGGTATTATAATAAAGGAGTAGCAAATGTATATAATCCTCGATTTTATATTGGTATCGAAAAAGATACAGATAATATACCACCAAATTCTATGACTTTTGGATATAATCACTCATTGGGAATCCTTCCTAAAGAAGAACCAGAATTTTTAAATAAATCTGAATTACGTAAAGCAGTTGTTGAACCACATGGATCAATTAATGCGGAGACATTCAAAGCTGTCAACGCCGATAAGCACCGACGTTTTTATAAATTTGGTAGGTATAGTGAAATTTTTACTCCGGAACTTGATAATAAACAAATAGCAATACAACACTCGGTTGAAACCGATATTGTGCAAAAATTAAAAGACGGAAAGGACATTTTTGTATTGGGTTACGGTTCAAGTGGAGCGGGTAAAACATCGTCACTAATAAACTTGAATCTGGGGAAAGGAAACAAAAAATCTGGCA
>Ga0257110_1000033_pt1 | contig 77703 bp, 73 predicted proteins | sample LP_taG_7_FD_190184 | JGI IMG/M metagenome (GOLD analysis project Ga0257110, IMG submission 190184) | Marine microbial communities from Northeast Subartic Pacific Ocean, Canada - LP_J_2015_P26_10m | ecosystem: Environmental > Aquatic > Marine > Oceanic | place: Canada: Northeast Subartic Pacific...
TCATTTGTTGGACTGAAAGATTATGATGGAGTTGTTAAGTATGCCAGTGAGGATTGTTATATGTCAATGGCAGATGTTGCTTGATAGATTGTTAGTTACCTCCAAATGTCCCCTATAGTATAAGGGTTCAGTCTTCTCACTCTCTCTTCTCTTCTTAGAATTGTTTCAGAGAGTTTGCTTCACTTAGTCTTCTCACTCTCTCTTCTCTCTTCAGTATTGTTTCAGAGAGTTTGTTTCACTCAACCCCCTCACAATTATGTTTTCCATTATGTTTCACACACAACCACAATTCATTGATGCTATTGATCAATTACCACAGTTTGTAAATGATACAAATGCAGATGTAGATATGGCATATGATTGGGTTGCTGATCAATGTAATATCCCTACCTTTGTGAATCAAACTCAGGCATGGGATATGTTTTATGATGCCTTTGAATCTGCTGCATCATGAGAATAGTTATTGTTTCCCTATTCATTATCTTAGGTGCAAATCTAATGATTGATTTGTTAGATAGTAATATGACTGAAGTATATCAAGAGAGACAAGAAGCACTTAGAAGACTTACAAATCCTCCCTCAAACATCATCAACTAAATGACTTCTAATCTATCAAAGATCAAACCAAAACTCAGAACAACAGGACAGGTCACAGGTAACTTTGGTAAGGCAAAAGTAAGGACTAATGGTAACACAAACCTAGGTCATACTGATAAGAAAGATATATCCCCAATGACTACATTCAATGAATATATCAATAGATTGTATGATGCAATGAATACAACAACAGATGACAGATTAAAGAACTTCTGTTATAATGAAATTAAGAAGTATCTCATCCAAACTAATCAGTGGGGAATTAATTAAATGACATCAATCAATGATAACATCATAGACAGAGATGTACTTCAATCTAAGTATGTGCAAGAGTTAATTGATTCAATGGATTGGAAAGATATGGAAAGGTTTGTATATGAAACTATTGATAATAACCTTGATCAATATAACATGAATGAATTAATAGATGAGGTTTCTGATAGTTACCCAGAACTCCTAGATTGTTCCTCTTATAATGATACTAACCTAGAAGCAACTAATGAGGGGTTTGTTGGCAAATAACCATCACATTTACTATCTCAAAGATACACAAATGGATGAGAGATTGACTCTTCTATTAGCACCAATCATCAGTGCATATAGACCTCATGATCCTATACCTACAAGAGAGGAATTAGGTGACAAAGTAAACACTACTCACATTAGGTTAAATGAACTCTAATCTCAGACTTACCCCCTGAAAACACCCATAAATAGCACTTTTTTCATTAAAATACCTTTTTAAATGTGTTTTTAAATGTATATGAGTGTTGTATAGTTTTCCACAATGTTTCCACAAACCTGTGGATAAAGTATCATTTAAGGGGTTATTAAGGTGTTATTCTGTGGAGAAAGTACCTTAGAAAGCATCAGAGTTATAGTGATCTAAGAGAGCAGTCTATCATCAACTCTCAGAAATGTCAACCCCCTCCCAGTATTATTTTCAGTCCCACACATTTTTCACTTGACAGTTACTCACAGTTCATGCTATTATTGTTAGTAACCTCTAAATGTCTCCTATAGTGTAAGCACACAATCCACACATGACATCCACCTATCAGACACAACTCACAGACACCACCTATAATGGTTGGACCAATTATGAGACTTGGAATGTATCACTGTGGATTGGTAATGATGAGGGTTTGTATCACATTGCCAGAGAGTATCGTCGCATTGGTTATAAAGCATTCTCTGAGATGATGATGGATATGGGTGATGATTGTGCCACTGGTGATGGTGTCAAGTGGAATGATTCCAATCTTAATATATGTGAACTAGATGAGATGTTGGCAGAACTCTGATATAAACTGTGTGACCTAGGATGTCATAAAACTCACTACATTTCACACTAACTAACACAAACTCCATGTCTACTTCTGTAATGATCTCCCTGCTTAGTAAGGGTCAAACAGGTGCTCAAATCCTTGAGATTCTAGAGTCAATCTGTGAGGGTACTGTGCAACAGTCTGATGGGCAAACTACACCTAACTCAGGTACATTGGAGGAACTAACATTCTAAGACTTATGTGATGCTTACTGTGTGCCTCCTACTTGACAGTGGGGGGCATATGTGTTAGACTACAGAGTAACACTGAGGGACAGTGTTTTTAGTCTGGGGATGATGTTGTTGAGGTTGTGTAGCGACCCCCCCCTCGACGAAAAAGCACTAAGTCCCTAACCTACAAAAGTGTGTACCCCTGAGAGAAATAAAAAAAAATCCAATAAAAAAAATACCCCCCATAGGATTTGCTCTCAGGGGGTCTTGACCGTTTAAGGTTTTTAAATAACTGTAAGTAAACTGTGAGAAAGTATTAATGAATTACCACATATATTTGAAGGGGGAGTGTATCTTACCTAATTTGAGTGAGGAAAAATTCAAACAGAACTGGGAGTGTTTGCAGGGGTTAGTGGGATTTATGAAAACTGATTATACTGCTGAGGATCTCTCATATGAGGAGGTAGAACCACTGGTGGAAAACCCTACCTATGGAGAGGGTAGCAGTTATTGACATCAGATTAAATAAGATGTATAATTGAAGTGTAGTGAATTAACTATCATGGCAAAAGGATTTACAGTAAAAGCAGCAGCGCCAAGGACAACAAAGAAGCCTGCTGAGGAGTGGGATTATGATGCAATCAAGGCAAGGATGAAAGGGAAGGCAATTGTCTTTTGTCTACCTGGAAGGGGATGTAGTTATGCATTCATGAAAAACTTTGTGCAGTTGTGTTTTGATTTGGTGCAGAATGGCATGAGCATCCAGATCAGTCAGGATTACTCTTCTATGGTAAACTTTGCACGTTGTAAGTGTCTAGGTGCTAATGTATTGCGTGGACCTGATCAAATTCCATGGGATGGTAAGTTACAGTATGATTATCAGTTGTGGATTGATAGTGATATTATCTTCAACACTGAGAAGTTCTGGCAGTTATGTGATGTATCATTGAATGCAGAGGGCGAGGAGAAGGCAATTACTGCAGGTTGGTATAGTACAGAGGATGGGAGGACGACCTCTGTTGCACATTGGTTAGAAGAGGATGATTTTAGAAATAATGGTGGAGTGATGAATCATGAGATGGTAGATGGTATTAGTAAGCGTAAGAAGCCATTTACTGTTGACTATACTGGATTTGGATGGGTAATGATTCAGAAGGGCGTCTTTGAGAATGAGGGTATGAAGTATCCATGGTTTGCTCCTAAGATGCAAGTCTTTGAGAGTGGAGCAGTACAGGATATGTGTGGAGAGGATGTAAGTTTCTGTTTAGATGCAATTGAATCTGGATATGAGATTTGGTGTGATCCACGTATTCGTGTTGGTCATGAGAAAATGCGTGTTATTTGATTAGGAGATTATTATGGCAAAAGTAAGAAAATCACTGTTGGGCAATATTTTCATTGAATCCCAACCCAAGAAAACAAGACAGGGTTCAGGGCAACATACAAAGTATGCTGCAACTAGCAGTAACTCTAAGAAGAAGCGATATAGAGGACAGGGCAGATAAGAATAATGAGAGGGGTATTGTTACCCCTCTTTTTTTATGGTATAGTATTATGGCTAGCGGAAAAATCTCTATTTACTCATGGCATATTTAAATCATAGTTTACCTGATTGGTCTTGTTATATTCGTAATGAGTTCTTATATAATCATAAGAAAGGACATGGTGAGGTGACTAAGTGCGATGTTCATAGTGTTGCTAGCATCGAGAAGCGAGTGCCTCTATTTGAAGCATTTTTAGAGAATGGTGTGAACTGGACTAGACGTCCTCTACATGCCTTCTGCTGGGACCCTGAGGCACCCATAGAACCATTGGAGGACATAATGTACTGGGACTGCTTTAGTCCTTATATTGATGTCCAGAAGCGTCATAGGTTATCTGGTCTTGAAGCAGAACTGATACGACCTGATGGTAAGAAAGTAAAGGGTAGTTATATGTGGACTTTAGATTGGAGTTGGGAGAATAAGGGAATACCTGACTTAAACTTTTCAGAGACACCAGAACATAAGTGTGCGCATTTGTTTAAGATGGATAATGGTAATTATTATGCCTATCCTAATAATAGAATTATTTGGTATGATAATGCATGGGTATTCAATAGGATTGAAAAGAACCCTGGATTTGAGATTGATACTACAGTGTATAGTGTAGAGAATAAGAGAAGGATTGAAACATCAGACCATTACATCTATGATATCAAAGACCTAGATAAAGAAAGAGGAACTATTAATGACTGAACCAAATCTATTAAGAGAGATTGCAAATGATGATAAAACTCCTAAAAATACTAAAAGATTGGTGGAAGATGGATTTTATGAGGCAACTGACTGTACTGACCCTAATCATATCTGTACTTGTGGCAATGAACAGATAACACTTATTGAAGATTAGTGGTCTAAATAGGTCAGAATTGTTGTAACATAATTAAGTGCCTCTAGAAAGAGTCAGTAAAGGTTTTAAGGATGTAAGTGCATCATTCCAGGTTAACCCTATCAACTATGATATTGTTACTATAAAGAATGAGAATGCCATCAGTAGATCTATACGTAATTTAATTCTGACAATACCAGGTGAAAAACCATTTCAACCTGATATTGGATGTAGTGTGACTAGACTCTTATTTGAATCATTTGATAATTTAACTGCTAATCAAATTAGATCAGAAATTGAAAGAACAGTAGTAAATTATGAGCCTAGAGTAGATCTGCAGGGAGTTAAAGTTTCTGCAAACCTTGATGCTCACGAATTTGATGTAGTCATTAAGTACATCATTATTGGTGCAAATGCACGTACACAACAATTAACATTTGCATTACAGCCCACTAGATAAATGCCTCTAGTTAATTTTAGCGACTTAGAATTTAGTCAAATAAAAGATTCCATCAAGGATTACTTGCGTGCGAATTCAAATTTTACTGACTATGATTTTGAGGGATCTAACCTATCAACAATTATTGATACTTTAGCATACAACACTTATATTACCTCATACAATGCCAATATGGTAACTAATGAGGTATTCATTGATAGTGCTACCCTGAGGGAGAATGTAGTCTCTCTTGCAAGGAATATAGGGTATGTACCAAGATCAAAGAAAGCATCATATGCTAATGTAACCTTTACAGTAGATGCATCTGCTACAACAGCAGTTACTGTAACATTGAAAGCAGGGTCTGTAATGACCTCCACATCAACACAGACTAATAAATCAAAGAACTTTATATTCTCTATTTTAAATGATATTACTGTCCCAGTTAATTCCAGTGGACAGGCAGTATTCAGTGATATAAAAATATGTGAAGGAACTTATATTACACAACCATATACTGTAGATGGTAGTAATCCAAATCAGAAGTTTATTTTACCTAATACTGGTATTGATACTGGACTACTTTCTGTTGTTATAAAGGATACTAAGGATTCTACAGTTAAAAAGAAGTTTACCTTATTTGATAGTTTATTTGATGTAAATGCATCTACAAGGGCATATTTCTTACAAGAGATTGGTAATGAGAACTATGAACTTCTATTTGGTGATGGTGTATTTGGTGAGAAGTTGCAAGATAAAAATTATATTGAAGCAAGTTATATTGTAACTAGTGGTCCTTCTGCCAATAGCATTGAAAGATTTAAGTTCATTGGCAATTTAGAATCTAATAATGGTGATATTATTAGTTCAAAGGTATCAGTCATTAGTACTGAACAAAAGTCTATTGGTGGTAAGAACATTGAATCTGTAGCATCTATCAAGAAATATGCTCCACAGATCTATGCATCACAAAATAGAGCAGTCACTGCTGCAGACTATGAAGCATTAATTCCTAAGATTTATCCTGAAGCAGAGTCTGTATCTGCTTTTGGTGGTGAGGATCTTACTCCTCCCCTCTTTGGTAAAGTCTTTATTAGTATTAAACCATATAATGGTATCTTTCTTTCATCATCAATTAAGGAGAACCTACAAGCAGCAATCAAAAGATATTCAGTTGCTGGTATCTTGACTGAAATTGTTGACTTGAAATACCTTTATATTGAAGCAGATTCTGAGGTATACTATGATACTAACAATGCACCTTCTAAAACCTCAGTACAGGATACTGTAACTAAGAGTGTTGTAAGGTATTCTGACTCTATTGAATTAAATAGTTTTGGTGCAAGATTTAAATATTCCAAATTTCAAAATATAATTGATAATAGTAGTGATGCTGTAACTTCAAACATCACTAATATCTCTATGAGAAGGGATATGGCAGCACAGTTAAATACTTTTGCAGAGTATGAACTGTGTTTTGGAAATAGATTCCATCTTAAGAATCATGGTCATGGTGCTGTTTATGATGGCACTTTAGTTGGATATAATATCAAATCATCTGGTTTCCAGGTGGCAGGTATCAATGGTACTGTTTACCTTGGTGACAAGGCAACAGGAGACCTTACAAGAGGTTCTCTGTTCCTGTTCAGGTTGAACTCTCCATCAGAACCAATTATTGTAAAACAGAACATTGGTACAATTGACTACAAGAAAGGTGAAATTAAATTAAACCCCATCAATATAATTAGTACACAGGTCAATAGGAACACACCACTAGTAGAGGTTTCTGCTGCTCCTTACTCAAATGATGTCATTGGTCTCCAAGATCTCTATCTGCAACTTGATGTAAATAATACAACAGTTGATGTTATTCAAGACAATATTGCATCTGGCAATGATGTCTCTGGTTCCAACTATATTGTATCACCTAGTTACACTTCAAATGTATTGGTAAGAGGAACACCAGTTACGACAGTACCTGAACTCTCTACTACAAACATTACTACTACTAATCCTACTAGTAGACCTTCAACTAGTACATCATCATCTTCTTCATCTTCATCATCTTCCTCAGGCTACTAATAAGAATTACAAATGGCAGTAGATAGAGTAAAATTACAGCAAATTGTTGCTAGTCAACTTCCTAGGTATGTTAGCGAAGACTTTCCTCTTCTAACAGATTTTTTAGAGCAGTACTATGTCTCTCTAGAATCACAAGGCGGTCCTTCAAACCTGATCAAAAATATTGATCAGTATGTGAAAGTTGATGAGTTAACTAATTTAGAGACTGAAACCACTCTAACTGAGGATATTGATTACTATACTAGAAGTGTAAAAGTAGAAAGTACTTATGGTTTTGTTGATACTGATGGTATTATCAAAATTGATGATGAGATTTTTCTCTATGAGACCAAAACACTTACCTCTTTTGAAAACGTAAAGAGAGGATTTAGTGGAATTACTTCATATATTACTCCTGACAACCCTGACAGACTTACTTTTGAGACTACACAGAATCAATCTCACCAAACAGGGGCACATGTTCAGAACTTAAATGTTCTTTTTCTTCAACAATTCTTCAAAAAACTGAAAAAACAGGTAGTTCCTGGGTTTTCTGACAGAAATTTCTATACAGGATTGGATGAAAAGAACTTTATTTTCAATTCAGACAGTTTTTATGCCTCAAAAGGCACTGACCAGTCCTTTGAAATTCTCTTTAGGGCACTTTATGGCGAAGATGTAGAAGTAATTAAGCCATCTCAGTTCCTTTTGACGCCTTCTAATGCAAATTATAAGGTAACTAAGGACTTTGTTGTTGAGAAATTGCAAGGTGATCCCCTTCAGTTACAAAATTTGACACTTTTCCAGCAATTGACTGGTGCTAGAGGTTCTGTTACTAATGTTCAACAGATCCCATATGACAATTTTCAGTATTATCAGATAAGTATTGACTCTGGTTTCAATAGAGATAGTGATGTAACAGGTTCAATCTATGGTAAATTTGAGCCAGACCCCCAAACTAAGATTCTAAACCAAGTTGGAGCAGGTCAAACCTACCTTGATGTTGATTCTACAGTAGGTTTTCCACAAAGTGGTACTTTAGAAGTCGTTGATGTAGACTTAGAACTGCTTCGCTTGAAGTACGATGGAAAAACATCTACCCAATTCTTCAATGTAAGTGGTGTAGACAATGTGATTCTTAAAACTACTGACATTTCCCTTGATTCTTATGCATTTGCCTATGTTGGTATCCAAACTACAAAACAAGTTAAGGTTAGATTCACTGGTTCATTGAGTGATTTTGAGCAAAATGACAAAACTCACTCATATAAGAAAGACGATACTATCCAATTAAGGTCTTTAGGTTATGAAGCACCTGGAAAGAAGAATAATAACTACTCTCTCAACATAAAAACCAACTGGCAAGTTAAAAAGACCACTTTATTGGATGCTAGTGCTTTCCAGTATGGGTTTGAGTTCTATAATACACATTTTTTACAAGAAGGATATAAAGTAGTCCTTGAAAATATTGATAAAACCATGTCTTTGCCTGGTATTATCTCTAGAATCCAATCTTCTAATGAAATTGTTGTAACTTTTCAGCAAAATTTCTTAACAACTGGTTCTTACACAATTGAAAACCAGACTTTAAAGGGAAATTCTATAAAATATCCATATTTGGAGAAATATACTGCAAATATTCAGAACACTTATGCAAAATATGATGGTTCTACTCTTATTGCTTCAAATAGCATCCCTAAGTACAACAATTTGGAGACCAATCCATATGACAGAAGGATTGTTTTCAGTGCAACCTTACAAAGTACTGATATTTTAACATTACCTACTAATCAAACCACTATTCCTGACCACGCTTTCTATACAGGTGATGCATTATACTTAGAATCCAAAGGAGTTGGGTTTGAAGGTGTAGTATCAGGTGCATATTTCATCTATAGGGTAGATGAAAGTAGAATTAAACTTTCTAGGTCAAAAGCAGACCTTGCAAGAAAAATTTATATCACTTTTAATGGTTCTGTAACAAATGCAGTTGTAACACTGCTTGATTTTTACCAAAAAGAGATTGCACCACAAGGAATTTATAGAGAAATTCCAAATCCAATTAATGACAGTAAAAGATATATTACAAATGCTGGATTTAATGGAATTCTCAATAATGGTGTAGAAATTCTCAACTATAAATCTCAAAATAGTGTATATTATGGAAATATTGAAGATTTCACCATTACTGCTGCTGGAAAAGGTTATGATGTCATCAATCCACCAGTTTTAATCATCCAAGATGATGTTGGTATTGGTGCAACTGGTGTTGTTAATGTAAAAGGACAACTTGAGAGACTTGATATCCTAGATAAAGGTCTTGGATACTATGAAGCACCATTTATCAGGATTTCTGGTGGTAATGGCACAGGTGCTGCAGCAGAAGCAAGGATGACTTCTATTAAGCATGAGAATTCATTCCTTGCTGATGGAACTTTAGAACAAACTAGACTTGATTTAAATCAAATTTCATTTTCTAGTGACCACAAGTTCCTAGATGGTGAAAGTGTCATTTATCAACCAAGAAGTACAAAAGGAATTACTGGTTTAACCACTGATTCTGAATATTTCTGCTCTATTCATAGTCAGACAGCAATTAAACTTCATAATACAAAGACTGATGCTTTGGTTGGTATCAATACAGTTGATTTAATTGGATATGGTGTAGGAACACAATTTATTGTAGCATCAGAACCCAAAAGTGTTGTCTCATCTGTCATTATTACCAATCCTGGTAAAAATTATGAGAGCAAGAAAAGAACAATCCCACAGGCAGGCATTAACACTGCTCTAAACACTGTCAACATCAAAGGTCATGGTTATCAGTCCAAAGAGATTGTTAGATACAACCCTGGCAATCCTTTAATTGTTGGTCTTTCCAAAAAGACTGATTATTATGTTGTAAAAGTCACTGATGATGCATTCTCTCTGACTGAAGTTGGTATTGATACTATAGCTACTGATTATTATTTTAATAATGGCATAATTATTAACTTTACCCAACAAGGTGAGGGTTCATTTAACTATCAACCAATTACTGTTAGTGTTGAAGGTGCTGCTGCATCTTATGATAAGTCATTTGTTGAAGATTTCCAAGAATTGTTTGTTATTGAGTCCCCAATTGATAAAAACATCATTACTCCTGTTCAGGTTCTTGCTTGGACAGATACAGAGGCAGAAATTCTAAATTCTCTGACAAATGATGAATTCTATGTTCAAGTCTCTGCAGATTCTCACTGGTTAATTAGTGATGAACCATTTGTTGGCAATATTCTTCTTTATGATGCAGAATTGCAACCTATCTTTAGAGGTGGCATCCAATCTATTGACTTACTTAATGGTGGTGTAGGATATGGTTCATCTGAGATTATTGATTTCAGAAGACAACCAAGTCTTCAGTTCCAATCTGGTACAGGTGCTGTTTTACAACCAATTATCTCCAATGGACAGATTTCAGAAGTTGTAGTTCTCTCTCCTGGTGTTGGTTATAACTCACCACCTGACCTTAATGTAATTAGCGCTAATGCCACTGGCAAATTTGCTGTTCTTACTCCTGTTTTGAATAATGGCAAAATTCAAAGCGTATTTGTTGTAAAAGGTGGATTGGGATATGAGTCAGGCAAGACATCTATTGATATTATTCCATCAGGTAGAGGTACAAGAACAAATGCCAATATCAGAGGATGGAATATAAACCTCTTTGAAAGATACCTTGATAATATCCTTGAGGATGATGGTATCTTAGCAGAAAATATTTCTAATAAGGAATTGCAGTATTCTCACCTTTATGCTTCTAGAGCATTGAGGGAGTCATCTACTGCTATTGATGGATTTGATAAAGATAACAAACTTTATGGCACTTTTGATTTAAGAAAGAATATTGCTGAGGAAGAGATTGAGAATATCTACCACTCACCTATTCTTGGTTGGGCATATGATGGCAATCCAATTTATGGACCATATGGTTTTAAAAATCAAGATGGAACTGGGTTTGTTAAGAGAATGGTGTCTAGTTACAAACTTAAAACCACTCCTGTTAACAGACCATCATTCAATACCTATCCTAATGGATTCTTTGTTGATGACTATATCTATGCTGCAGATGGTGACCTTGATGAGCACAATGGCAGATTCTGTGTCACACCCGATTTCCCAAATGGAATATACGCATACTTCTGCACAATTAGTGAAGCTATTGATTCATCTGGACCTTTCCAGAAGTTTAGAAGACCTGTATTCCCATATGTAATTGGAAATACTTTTAGGTCTGTTCCTTCTGAATTTAACTACAAAGGAATATCCAATCAAACAGATTATAATATTGAAAGTAATGGTTGGTTTAGAAATACTACAAATTATTATACTAATGCAGGTAGTAGTGGTTATGACTATATCTACAATTCTAATAATGTCAGAAAGCAATCTATTGATATTACAGCAACATCCAGAGGAACTGTTAATAGTTTAACAATTATTGATGGTGGTGATAACTACCAGGTTAATGATACTATCATTCTTAATGAAACAGACACTCAGGGTAGAAACTGTAAGTGGAGGGTAAATGAAATTGAAGGTAAGAGAGTTAATACTGTAAGTCTAGCAACAACTGCTTTCAACAATGTAACATTTGTTCCAAATGGCAATAAGTCAGGATTTGTAGCATTTACTGAGGTTCCACATAAATTTGATACTAATGATATCATCAGTGTTGATAATTTAAGTGAGGACTTCAAAGGTTTCTCTGGTTCTTACAATATTGGTGTTACTACATCAAAATATCAATTGGTTATTGGTATCGCATCTGCCTCACAAACAGGTGTTGTAACCTTTATGAATATTAAAGGTATAGAAGGTTCTCTGCTTAAAGATAATGACATCCTTACAATTGAATCAGAAAGAATCAGAGTTCTTGAACTTGATAAACTCAACAGCAGAATTAAAATTCTAAGAGAGCAAGATAATACAATTGGTGCTTCACACTCTGCTGGATTGTTGTTTAGAGAAGAGACAAATAAGTTTGTCTTTAATACTGGCATCACTACATCCAAGAAATTTAGATTTAATCAACAGTATTACTTTGACCCTCATGAGCAGGTAGGAGTAGGTTCACTTGCACAAGCAGGAGCAGGTGTCACTCTGGGTATCAAGAACCCTGGTGCTGGAACTACACTCAGATTTGTCAGAGAGCAGATGATTTATCTGCCTGGTCATGGAATGGCACCTAATACACCAGTTGTTTATTCTAGTGGTGGTAACGTAAATCCAATGAGAGGTTGGAGTGGTATTGAGACATCATCAATATTTACTTTGGCAGATGGTCTCAACTTCTTTGCAACACCTCTTGATAATGACCATATTGGAATTTCAACCAATAGAATTGGTCTTAACTCAGAAGGTCTCTTTATAGGTGCTGGAACAACATTAACTGATACAGGATTGCAAGCAGGTATTATTTTCTTTACTAGTGTAGGAGCTGGTGATACTCATAGTTTCACTACAAATAGACTTAATGTTTTAAAAGGAAGAGTTTCTAAAAATGTTGTAACTGTATCAGTTGCTGATACTCATGGATTGTCTACAAATGATTTTATCAACTTTGACCTTAATCCTAAGGACACTCAGACAATCAGTGTTGTATATAATGAGCATAACAGAAGGATGGTTTTTGATCCTGATGTTATTGAGGAAGCACAGGTAAATTCAGGCACTAGTTCATTCATTGTACCAAAAGACAAGTATTTACTTGGTGATAAGATCATCTACTCTGCATTAGTACCATCTGATGGATTAGTTTCAGAGGATATGTATTATGTCTATCCTATTGAAGATAATAGGATTAAGTTGATTAAAGAAATATCTGAAATTAATAATGATTATCCTGCCTTTGTTAATATTGGCACTGCTAAGACTGCAACTTTCTCCAAAATCAATCCTAGATTGACTGTTCAGCAAAACAGAACTTATAAGTTTGATCTTTCTTCTCCCACTTTAGGGTTTACTAATGCTTTGACAAAGTTCTCTGCATTTAGTATGAAGATCACAACTGATGATGCTTATATTGATGAATTCCTTGTAGGCGAAGGTTCAAATGCATTTGAAGTTATAAGAGATGGTGAGGTTGGTGTATCTACAGATGCATCACTGAGTTTGAGAATTAGTGCTAATGTGCCTAAGAATCTTTTCTATAAATTTGATATTGATAATATTGACATTTTACCATCTGTACAAAAACAATTAATTGTTGATAAGACTGTGCCACAGTTTAGTCAAATTAATCAGGTCCCTAGTAAGTATGATGGATCACATCAGGTTGTAGGTGTAGCAACAGATGCTTTCCAGTTCAATGTTTTCAATGTTAAAGATCTAACAAATAATTATAATGAAGGCACTGCAAATATGAGTTATACTACTAACTCAAGATTTGCATATGGACCCATTCACTCAGTTAAGGTAATTGATAAAGGTGTTGGTTATCAATCACTTCCTGGTTTTGAGGGTGTTACTAGCAAAACAGGTACAGGTGCTTTAATTGAACCCAATAGCAATTCAATTGGTCAAATTTTAGATTTCAAAATCAATAATATTGGTTTTGGTTATCCCTCAGATAAAACTCTGAAAGCAGCAGGTAATACTCCTGAAATTCTTAAGATTGAACCCCTTGCTCAGTTTGATTACATTGGCATTACATCAGCAGGTGTAAATTACTTTGTAGCACCTGAATTGGTTGTAATTGATGGTTTATCTAAGAAGCAAATTACTGATGTTCAACTTGATTTTGAACTTGGTGCTACAGAAGTAAAGATTCTTAAAAATACAATCTCACTTAATAATGTAACACCTGATATCCTTCCAATCAATAATCCCAATGGTTTCTCCATTGGTTCAATGTCTTATTTTGAAAATAATAAGATTGTAAGACTGTATCTGAACAAATCATTCAGTACTCCTGAAGAATTCCCATTTAAGGTTGGAGAAAAGATAATTGTTGAGAATATTGCCATTGGTTTCAACACAGATGGTAAAGGATACAATTCTGATAGTTATGAGTATGCACTCTTCCCACTTACTGGTCTTGATGCCAAACTAGGTGGTTCAAATGGGTATGTTGAGTACAGTCTTGCTGACTATTTGTCTGCAAATGAATATCCTGGAAACGTAACATCTATTGTTTCTGCTTATATTACTCCTAAGACATATTTCCCAATATTTGATATTGATTTAAAAGTATCTGACTTCTTTGATGGAGAAAGAGTAAGTAATGGGTTTGCAGATGGCACTGTTGAAAGATGGGATCCTATTAGTGAAACTCTATTTGTTTCATCCAACAAATCATTCCTTCCAGGCACTATTATTCAATCAGACAGTTCACAAATCAAGTCAATTATTAAGTCAAGGACTAATTTCAATACAACTATTAAAATTGGTGCTGGTGCAACTGTTATTGATGGTTGGCAGACCAATTCAGGTGTTCTGAATGACAATCTACAAGTCCTTCCTAACAATGAGTATTATCAAAACTTCTCATATTCACTTAAGTCAAGAATTGACCTTGAAACTTGGGAAGATGCAGTAAGTGCTCTTAATCATACTGCAGGTTTCAAAAAATATGCAGATTTGATCATTGAGAATGAAGCAGTAAGTTCTTGTACACCTGTTGAGATTGATTTAGATACAACTGTTGATTTAATTGGTGAATTTAGTCTAAGTTGTTTCCCAGACTTTGATGGTGGAACTGAAAGAACTATTGATATACAAGGAAGTAAGATTATTTCTGATACCATAGTATTCTCCAATAAAATCCTTCTTGACTACTTTGAATCAAGAGGTAATAGAGTACTTAACCTCTCCTTAGGAGGTGGTGGTGGTGCTGGTGGCAGTCCCTTTGATGATGAACCAAGAGAAGAACCTTTTGAATCTATTGCTAACTATGAGAACAAATTTACTCATAATAAGATACTTACTTTGGTTCAAGATGCCCAATTAAGAGATAGAAAGCAGTCAAGTATGTTGACTGTTATGCAAGATGGCACCCAAGGATATATCAACCAGTATGGTATGTTGGATACTGTCACACCTCTTGGTCATTTTGATTATAGAAACATTCAGAATGGAACTTGGTCACTTGATTTCTATCCAGTAACACCTCTCTACAATAACTATGAAGTTACAATCTTCTCATTCAGTCAACTTGACAATGTTTTGAGTATTGGAGCAACTGATGTTGGTAGTGTTGTAAGGATATCTACTGGTCAGACCGAAGTTGCAGCATCAAGTACAACAGAAGTTATTTCTATTGGTACAACTTATAGATCTGCTAAGGTCATTGCTCAGTTACATGATTTCCAAAATGACAAGTATTATGGCAATGAAATTAATCTCCTTCATGATGGCACTAATGTTACATTAATGCAATATGGTGATATCACTTCATCCACTGAATTGGCAGGTATTTCTGGTTTTGGTACATTCATTGGTAGAATTGATAGTGGCAATATTGTTCTTGACTTCAAGTCAACTGTTGGTACTGCATTATCAGTCAATGCCATGGTCATTGCAATTAGTGACCAGAATGCATCTGGAATTGGAACAATTGACTTAGAAGTTTCAAATGTATCTTCTTACTCCAAGTCAATTGCTGCTTCTGCAACACCAATTGCAAATATTGTTGGTTCTTACTATGAACCTGACAGTTCTGGATACTTTGTTGTTTCTGTCGAGGATATCACAAATAATGAGTATGAATGTTTTGAGGTAATGTCACTTGACAGTCTGTTTGAGGAAAACTTTGTTGAGTTTGCAAGAGTCAATACTGGCACATCTGGTCTTGGTACTGTTGGATTCACTTCAACTGGAAACAACATCAATCTGACTTATACTCCTGTTCCAAACATTAATGTTGAGGTAAGAGCATTTGCTGTTACTAATCAAAACTATTTGAATGTTTCAGGTATCACATCTGTCAACTTAGAGAACAATATCCTCTTCTCTAAGCAAGGCACTTATACTGGTCAAGAGTTTGATAAAGCAACAGCATTCCCACTGTTGTTTGATGGAAATCCAGTCTTTGGTGGTCCATTCTTGGGTAATAATCCTGGTGTTGTCAATACAGCAACCAATCAAATTGTTATACCTAACCACAACTTTATAACTGGTGAGAAAGTTAAATATACTCCCTTCAATAAACTAAAAGTAGGAACTGAGAATGCAATTAGCATTGCCTCTACTGATGTTCCAGGTGTTGGTATTACTAACAAACTACCAGAAGATGTATATGCAATTAAGTATAGTGATGTGACTGTAGGATTTGCTAAGAGTGCTGCTGATGCTTTGGCAACTGTTCCCATTCCTCTAAATCTAACATCAGTTGGTATTGGCAGTATTCACACTCTATTTGGTGCTAATGAAAATGCAAGATGCTTGATTGCAATTGACAATATGATTCAAGCACCTATTACTGAGGTGAAGATTGAAACACAATTGCTTTCTAATATCATTTTTGAACCCTCATTTAGGGTTGTTGGTATTCAGTCATTTAAATCAAATGACCTTATCCAAATTAACAATGAAATTATGCTTCTTCAAAACATTGGAGTTGGCAGAACAAATAATTTCAACGTTGTCAGAGCACAAATGGGTACTGAAGTTGAAACCCATGTAATTGGAGATGTTGTTAAATTGCTAGGTGGCAACTACAACATCACTGAGAATACTATCCACTTTGCAGAAGCTCCTTATGGCAATACACCAATTGGAACCACTACTCAGGGTCCAGATGAGGTAGATTGGCAGGGTATCACCACTTCATCTACCTTCCAGGGCAGAACCTTCATGAGAAGTGGTGTTCTTAATGGTGTAGATCACACATATAAGAATAACTACACATTTGATAATATTCAGTCTGAATTCAATGGATTTGATAATGAGTTTTTACTGACTATTAATGGTGGAGATAATATAGCAGGTTTTGCTACCAACCAGGCAATTGTCCTGAACTCAAATATTCTTCAGGAACCCACAGGTGCTCAAGAGTCAACAGGCGACTTTACTCTGAATGATAAAGTTGGTGTTACAACAATCACATATACAGGAACAAGTCAGTCATCTGAAAATGATCCTAACAGAGCAACTATCCCCAGAGGTGGTAACATCACTGCTGTTGGTTCAACACAAGGATCTGGATATCAACCATTAGTTGGTGCTGGTGCATCTGTATTTGTTAACTCGAGTGGTCAGATTTCATCTATTGCAATTGGCAATAGTGGTTCTGGTTATAGATCAGGCATCCAAACTCATGTCTCAGTTGGTATTCTGACATCTTCTACTGACAATCAACCTGTTATTGGAATTGGTACTGCAAATATTGTAGGTGGCCATATTGATTCTATTGATCTTTACAATGTAGCATCAAACCTAGACCAATTCAACCCTCCTGTAGTTGTTATTGACAAACCACTTCCTTATAGCAATCTTTCACTAGTTTATAGTGGAGGTAATGCAATAGAAGGTATTGGTACTGGTGCAAGAGTTGATATCACTGTTGGTCAAGGATCAAGTGTCATTGACTTCACATTAATCCAAGGTGGTTTTGCTTATGGATTCAATGAAATATTGACAGTATCTGTTGGTGGAACACTTGGTATTCCTCTTACAAGTGGATTTAGTGGCAATGAATTTCAACTCACTGTTGATGATCTCTATCGTGATACCTTCAATGGTTGGACACTTGGTGAACTAGATGTATTTGACAAATTAGATCCATTATTTGATGGTGAGACAACTAAGTTCAATCTTTCAATTGCTAGTGCATCATATGGTATTGAAACTGCTGATGGATCAAATGTTGATTTGAATCAGGCATTGATTGTCACTATTAATGATGTTCTTCAAATTCCAGGCGAATCATACAATTTTGCAGGTGGTTCTATCATAGAATTCTCACAACCTCCTGCAAGGGGTGACAGTTCTAAGGTTATCTTCTACAAAGGAACACCAGAAGTTGATGTTGTATTTGTAGATATTCTTGAGACAGTTAAGGTTGGTGATACTCTCCAACTTATGAATGATCCAGGAAAGGGTCAAAATAATTCTTTATTGCAAGAAAAGAGAACTGTTGTTGGTATCACTACCCTTGATACTGTCAAAACCTTCCCATATGCTGGTCCTGGTATTACTACTGACATTTCATTAGAGAGACCCATTGAATGGTGTAAGCAAAAGGATGATTTATTCATTGATGGTAGAGTAGTTGCCAAAGATAGAGTTGAGTATGAACCGTTCATCTATCCTGCTGCATATATTATTAATGATATTGGTCCTGGTGATGGATTCTGTTATGTTGATACAGTAAGACCTCTGTTTGATTCAGCACCTGAGACTCAACTTATTGATTATCAATTTAAAGTCACATTTACTGATCAGACTGAAATTAAGACAGCAATTGCAACTGCATCTATTACTAATGGTTCTATTACTGGATTCAATCTTGTAGATGCAGGAAAGGGATATGCAACTCTCCCTACACCAGAAATTTCCATTGGTAATGCTGGATTTACTTCTACTGGTAGAGCAACAGCAACAGCATCTGCTATTGGAGATGTTGTTGGAAACTTGAATGTTATTAATCCAGGAGTAGGTTACACTGTTCTTCCTCCTATTATTATTGAAACACCACCAGCAAGAACTGAAACAGTTGGAGTTGATTCATACTTTGGTGATTATGGACAAATTGTTGGTGTTGCCCAATCAAATGGTGGATTGACAACACTTGAATTCTACATTCCAGATGACTCATTTATGAGAGATCCTTACTATGTTGGAGTTGCTGTTACTTTATCAGAGATTGGTAAGAATGATTACTTTGTTGTCAATGAATCAAATGTTGGACTTTATAGCACTGTGTCTGATTTTGATGGCATTTATAGAGTTGAAAAAGTTTATGATTATATTTCTGATTTGACCAGTATTGGTGCTGGAGTAACAATGGTAAGGAGAGTTGAAATTCAAGGTATTGGTGTTGGTTCTACCAACTTCTCATCAACATTAATTACTTTTGATAGTGATCTGCTTACTTGGGATAATAGGGTTGGATATGCTCTGGGAAGTGGTTTATTTGAAAGAAATAGAATTTATGGTGAATATACTTGGGGTAAAGTGAGTTTTATAAACAGATCTCCTGTCACTGCAAAGAGATTTACTGCTTCATCATACCCTAATTTGGACAAATCCCCATTGATGACCAGATCTACAACCCTTAAATATAATAATTACACTCCATAAAGGATAAATAAACCTAGGAAAAGGACTCCCTTCAAAAATGGCATATCAAGGTATTAATACAGGAACCTCCCCTAATGATGGTTTAGGGGATACTCTTCTAGATGGTGGTGTTAAGATTAACAGCAACTTCTCTGAATTGTACAATATTATAGGTGATGGCACCAGCACATTCGTTGGTGTTGTTACTCAAATCTCTGCAGGAACAAATGTAAGCATCTCAACTGCTTATGGTTCTGTTGAGGTATCTGCACCTACACCAACCAATCTACGAACTGATAACCTTAGGGTTACTGGAATTACCACCCTTGGTGCTACCAATGGCATTGGTACAGTAACAATGGGTATTGGTGTCACTGCCCTCTATGTTGATGGTAGTGCCAGAGTCACGGGAGTCCTTACTGTTGGCACTGGTTCTATCACACTTGAGAGTGACAGGGTACACGTAGGTTCTGGTATTACAATTGATGCTAACAACAACACTATGGTGTTGGGTGATAACATTACAATGACTGCATCCTCAGGTGCTGTTGATGTTGCTTTAATGACAGCAGGTTCTGCTACTGTTACTGGTCATTCTACAGCAACAACTCTTGCTAGTTCTGGTACTGCCACATTTGCTGGTGATGTAAGTCTTGGTTCATCTATTACATTATCTGACACTAAGGAGATCTTACTTGGAGATAGTGCAGAATTTTCACTTTCACATGGTGATTCTACTGGAAACCTGATTGAGTCAAAATCAGGTGCCTTTAATTTGAAGGGCAACACCCTCAATATTATTGCTGGTACAGCAAATACAGTTGTTGCTGCAACAAACCCAGATGGTAATTATGGTATTGAGTTCTACTATCTCAATGACAAGAAATTAGAAACTAGGTCATCAGGTGTAAGAGCACTTGGTGGTTTCCAGGTTATATCTGGTATTACAACACTAGGTGTTGTGACTGCTACTACCTATTATGGAGATGGTAGTAATTTAGCAGGTGTTGGCAACACTTTTGATGTATCTACAGATACATTAGTTGTTTCTGGTATTACAACATTAGGTGTTGTGACTGGTGCTACTTATTTTGGTGATGGTTCAAACCTGTCTGGAATTGCAGGTATCAGTACTACAAAAATCAATACTACTGAACTCAACAATAGTGGAATTACAACCCTTACAGGTCTTGTAGAAGTTGGTTCTGGTGTCACTATAAGTGGCATTGCAACATTCAACCAAGGTTTCCAAGTTGGTGGAACTCTTAATGTAAATGAAAGTCCTACTGCACTTTTCTTTGATGCTAATGCTTCTGACAAATTCCAATTAAAGAATGCACTTGGCACAGTTGACCTTCAAGGTACTGGTCAAGTTAGAGCTTTGAAAGCCAACTCTTCTGAACTTTTATTCCGTGGCATTGCTGATGGATCATTTGAAGCATATTGGGATGGAAATAGAAAGTTTGCAACTTGCAGTATTGGAGCAACAGTTACTGGTCAATTATCAGCAGGAAACTTTATTGGTGATGGTTCAGGACTAACAGGTGTTGTTGGTTCTGGTTCTGGTATTATTGTTAATGATAGTGATACACCTATTGGAACTGCAGGAACAATTAATTTTGGTACTGGTCTTAGTGTATCACCAGCATCTGCAGGTGTAGTTACTGTTACTTCTAGTGGTGGTGCTGGTGGTGGTCAACCAGAAATAACATGGACTCTTGGTAACAATGGTAGCAGTGATTATACATTTACTGGCAGTGGATTCTCTGGTGCTACAAATGATCCAACTTTATATCTTGTAAGAGGTCAAACATATAAGTTTGATAATCAGAGTACTGGACATCCATTTAGAATTCAATCTACTACTGCAACACCAGGTGGTGGAACACAGTACAATACTGGGGTAACAAATCAAGATGCTACTGGTGGTACAGCAACTAATGTATTGACATTTATTGTACCAATGGATGCTCCTGATACACTGTATTATCAGTGTACATCACATTCTACAATGTTTGGTGCTATCAATGTTATTGGTGGTCCAGTGCTGCCCTCAAGATCATCTGTCTCTGGTGCTACTGCTAGCATTGCAGATAATGTTATTGGCAACATTGATATCACTGGATTTAAATCATATAATCTATTGAAGGTTGGTCTGTCAACAGCAGGTTGGTTTAGACTATATACAGATGGCGCATCTAGAACTGCAGATGTTGGAAGGAGTGTTGGAATTGATCCAAACCCAGGAAGTGGAGTTATTGCTGAAGTTGTAACCACTGGCATTTCAACTACACAATTAGTTTCTCCCTTTGTTCCAGGTGGCAATATGGATGAACCTGCAACTACAACAATGTACGCATCAGTCAAAAACCTATCTGGTGTAACACAGTCTATATCAGTAAACTTAACACTTCTCCAACTCGAGGAATAAGGAACCATGGCAGTAACAACAGAAACGTACTCAGCAGCTGCTGGATGGAGCAGAAGTGATGTGATTACACTTCTCGAGAGCGGATTTACATTTGCGGGAATGCATGGTGGACCAATAGCAGGTATTACCAGTACTGTTAAAACCCATTTTGGTGGTGGTACAGTAGGGTCATCTAGTACTGTTTATTATGATGTTCCAGTAGCTACAACTAGTGGAATTGGAACAGGTGCAACATTTAATGTGCAAAGAAGTAGTGGAAATATTGCTGATATTAAGGTAAATAAAGTTGGTTATAATTATGCTGAGAGTGAAAATGTAACATTAGATCCACAACATATTGGTGGTACACAAAATTCAGCAACTACTGCAACTGCTATTGTTGGTGTAATGGGTCAAGGAAGTCCAGAAAGTTTTGGCACAACTAGCACTTTCTTCAGAAAGCAAATGCTTTCTTCTTATGATAGCAATAGACCTTGGGGTGCCTTAAGGCAGGTTAGAGATCAAGGTAAAATATATGGAACAACATATAGAGCATTTAAAATTCATGATGATTATAGAATGAATGTTTTGGTTGGACCATCACTTTCTGCCAATGAAGATGATCAAACTAGTGGTTATGGAATGTATGGAGATTCCTTTAGAGGAACTGAACAGTTAGATGTAACCAATTCATATGGTGACAGATTAGATACAGATGCAAATACTACCGCCCAGGTAAATAATAATGATAATTTTCAGTATGCAACTTCTTCATCACCAACAACACATGGTTTAAATTTAAATGTTTACAGATCATCAATAGATCCTAATTTTGCTGTATTTTCTTGGCAACAACCATCAATTGACGGAACTTTGACTGATTCTACATTTAGCACTTTTATAGTACACAACTTTGATAGTTCATTGTGGGATTATGATGAAGTATTTACAGCAGGTCACACTTTCATAACGCCCAGTTCGGTAGCAAATACAAGTCAAGCATCTAGTATTGGATTGAGTTTTAATACAATTTTGAGTGGAAATAAGTATCAAACTTATCAAAATATATGCACCAGAAGTGCTGAATCTGGATATATTCAGATATATAATACCTCTCATAGAGGAACACCTTACGTCAGTACCAGATATGTTAGCACTTCATCAGATAATCAAAATTCTGCACAGGGTGATGGTTATGGGTATTCTCAAAATTCACAATACAATGATACTAGAATTTTCACTAGAGTTGGTGGATTTAAGGATGGTGGTAGGATAGTCAATGATTATTCTGATCCAAATTATAATAATGGAAATCATCATCCAATCACACATCGTAAGAGTGTAATTAAGGGTATTCCTATCAATGCTGGTTTGGTTCCAAATCCATATTATATTCCAGATGACTTTTGTATAATTGATATGACACTTGACCAATCTGAGCAAAATATAAGACAGGGTGATACTATTACTGTAAGTGGTTCAGAAATTTATAAAGTCATCACCGGTGGATATAATAAGTATGAACAAACTAGTGGCATGTTCTTCTGTGCTAGGGTAGCTTAATGGCAAATTACAATCCTGGAAATACAACTGCTGTAAGCGGTTTCTCAAATACAAAACCATCTGAACAAGTGGCAACTTCTTTTTTCTATGAACAGAAGTGGCCATATGTCAATAATTATAATTTCGTAGATTCAACTGCCACAAGACCTGGATGGTTGACTGGCAGAAGACCTAATAAGGGTCAACAATACCCTCGTGGTATCTATAATAAATAAGAAAAAAGTCCCATAAAAAATGGCAGCGATAATTACTGATCAGCTTCGTATATTAAATGCTAGGAATTTTGTAGATGCCGTTCAGTCATCCAACAATTCTTTCTACGCTTGGATTGGGTTGCCTGATGCTCCCAAGTTTCAGGCAGATTGGGACGCCAATCCTCCTGCACCCAAGGATAGTTTGAATGAATCAAATTTTTATTGGGACACAATGCTTGCTCTCAAGAAAATTAATTCTGGTGATGTAAGTCAGGTTGTAAGAAAGATTAATTGGCAGTCAGGCACCACATATGATATGTGGAGAAATGATATCACCAGAAGTAATCCTTCACAACCTTCTGGTGCTTATGACATTTATGATTCTAATTATTATGTAATGAATAGTGAATATAAAGTTTATATTTGCTTATACAATAATGCCACTCCTGAGAATGGATTTAGAGGAGGTCCTTCTCTAGATCAACCAAACTTCACTGATTTGGAACCAAGAGAAGCAGGTAGTAGTGGTGATGGTTATATTTGGAAATACTTATATTCTATTAAACCTAACCAAATTATTAAATTTGATTCAACAAGCTATATTGCTGTCCCAACTGATTGGGATACAAACTCATCATATAGTGCAGTCAGAGAGAATGCAAAAACCAGTGGACAAATCAAAATTGTCACTGTAAGAAATAGAGGTGTTGGTATTGGCACTGCTAATGTCACCTATACTAGAGTTCCTATTAGGGGTGATGGTAGAGATGCAGAAGCAACTGTTGTTGTTAATAATGATGCAAAGGTAGAATCTATTACTGTTTCTAATGGTGGTAGTGGTTATTCATTTGGAACACTTGACCTTAAAGAAGGTGGTGTACCAAAAGGAACAATTGACCCAGTATTTGATATAATTATACCTCCTCCTGGTAGTCATGGAGCAGATATTTACAGAGAACTTGGTGCTTACCATGTTCTTTCATATGCTAGATTTGAAAATGATTCTCAGAATCCTGACTTTATCACTGGTAATCAGTTTGCTCAAGTAGGTATTGTTAAAAATCCTACTAACTATGATGCAACATCAATCCTCACAAAGGATAAGGCTAGTGCTCTATATGCTCTTAAGTTGGCAGGTATTGGGTATAGTGAAGCAACATTTACTGCTGACTCTGATGTAACTCAAACTGTTGGACTTGGTTCTACTGCTGTTGGTAAAGTTGTCTCATATGACCCATCCACAGGTGTCCTGAAGTATTGGCAAGATAGAAGAACTGCTGGTTTCAATAGTGATGGATCTAAAAACTCTGATCCAATTTATGGTTTCAGTATGTTGAAGTTTACTAATACACCTGCACTTGGAGGTAATATTAATATTATCCCAACATCTGGAAATACCTTACAGATTGATAGGGCATTTACGGGTGTATCGACAGTAATAAATAATAGGACATACTACTTGGGTCAGGAATTTAATAAAGGTGTATCTAATCCAGAAGCAGAAAAGTATTCTGGAGACATCATTTATGTTGATAACAGACCCTCAGTCACCAGATCCTCTTTTCAAAAAGAAGATATTAAAGTCATCTTGCAATTCTAAGAATAATGCCACAGGAAACTAACCTTAATGTTGCTCCTTATTTTGACGACTTTGATTCGCAACAAAATTATTACAAAGTCCTTTATAAGCCAGGTTTCCCTGTTCAGGCAAGAGAACTTACAGGGATGCAGTCTATTCTGCAGAATCAGGTTGAGGAGATGGGAAACCACTTCTTTAAAGAGGGTGCAAAGGTTATCCCTGGTGACCTGACATATGTTCAGAACTTTTATTGTATTCAAATTCAGTCTGAGTTCTTAGGAGTACCTGTTGGAATCTATCTTGACCAAATTGTTGGTGCTACCATCACTGGTCAAACTTCTGGCGTCACAGCAAAGGTAGTAAAGGTTCTTTCAAATGATGATTCTGAGAGAGGAGTATATACACTCTATATCAACTATGAGAACACTGGTTCATCATCAGAAGAAATTAGTGAATTCTTAAGTAATGAGATTCTGATAAGCAATAAAAATATTACATATGCTACAACCTTCATCTCTGCTGGTGAGGGTTTCTGTACCACTATTACTCAGAATGCATCTGCAGTTGGTTCAGCAATGTTTATTGCTGATGGTGTGTATTTCCTTAGAGGATACATGGTCAATGTGCCTGCACAAACTCTAATTCTTGATCAGTACAACAATACCCCATCATATAGAATTGGTCTGGATGTTGTAGAAGAGATTGTATCTTCAGATATTGATCAGTCACTTAATGATAATGCTCAAGGTTTCAATAACTTTACTGCTCCTGGTGCTGATAGACTCAGAATTACTGCTACTCTATCAAAGAAGGGACTGAATTCTTTCAATGAGAGTAATTTTGTCCAACTGTCAACTATTGAGAATGGTAATCTTAGAACTATTATTACAGGTACTGAATATAACTTCCTTGGTGATGAATTAGCTTCTAGAACTTTTGATGAGTCAGGACATTATTATATCAAAGAATATGTAGCAACTGTTAAAGAAAGTTTAAACAACAATCAAGGAAATAGAGGTTTATTTCTGAAGAATCAAGTTACCACTCAAGGTAACGTACCAGCACCAGATCTTGGTGTTTATAAAGTATCACCAGGAAAAGCATATGTTAAAGGTTATGAAGTAGAGAATATTTCCCCATCACTTATTGATTTCCAAAAACCAAGAACCACAAAGGTCCTTAAAGATCAGGGAATTAACTTTGGTTTTGGACCAACTCTTGCTGTCAATAGAGTATTTGGTTCTCCAACTATTGGAATTAATACATCAAACTCTGTGTCCCTAAGAGATACAAGAATGTCTGCTACTCAGGATCAGGCAAGTGGAGAAGAGATTGGTGTTGCTAGAATTTATGATTTTGCACTTGAAGGTGGTTCATATGATGCTCTTGTCCCTGACTTAAACAAGTGGGACTTGTCATTGTATGATGTCCAAACATTTACTAATATTACTGTTAATGAACCAGTAACACTTTCAAATTCAGTTTATATTAAAGGTGAGTCCAGTGGTGCAACTGGTTTCCTAAGATCAAATGTAAGTGCAGGAACTGCTATTACTGCTTACCAAGTTAATGGAGACTTCTTCAAAGGTGAGAGACTGCTGTTCAATGGTCTGGTTGATGATGCCAGATATGTAACAAATTCTATTAATTATTCTCTGAGTGATGTAAGATCCATCTATTCAAAAGTTGGTGTTACAACATTTACTGCTGATACTGTTCAGGTTGGTGGTTTTAATTTTGGAAATGCATCAGTAACTGGTCAAAATGCTTCCAATCAATCATTCATTACAGTATCTGCTGATCCCAATTTCTCCTTTGTTGGTCTGGTAACTACTAATAATCTTATTCAGTATTCTAGACCTGACTTTGACATTGTTTCATATGCAAAGGTAGTTGGTGTATCAAGAACAAACTTCACTATTGAGGCAGTAACATCTACTGCTAATGTCAATAGTGGTGCTCTTCCCACATCAACTGAGCAAGTTGGTAGTGTACAAATCATTGGTGCATCTGGCGTTGGTAATGCTGGATCAGGTAACATCACTGACAATGAGTCAATTTATAGTGCATTTCCTAAAAAGAATATTAACTCTGTAAATCTTCTTGGTTCAAACCTTGTTATCAGAAGACAGTATAGTGTAAGTATTACTAATGGTGCTACAACACCCATTGACTGTGAAGCAAAAGAAATTTTCCTGGCATTTGATGAAGAAAGATATACTCTGATTAGATCTGATGGTAGCACAGAAGTGCTCACACCTGATAAATTTGTTTATCTGAATGGATCTACTACACTGCAGATTAGAGGACTTGGTTCCAATGCAGTCAACTGCAAATTAATCACCACTATTCGTAAATCTGAGATTAAGTCAAAAGTAAAACTGAAGGCAACTGCAAAGAGTATTGTTGTTGATAAGTCAAATTCAGTTGGTTCTGGTATTGGCACTACAACTTTAAATGATGGTTTGGTCTATGGTGACTACCCCTTTGGAACTAGAGTACAGGATGAGATTATCTCACTGAATACTCCTGATGTTGTTACTATTTTGGGTGTATATGAATCACAAAATACAGATAATGCTGACTCACCACATATGACCACATCCCAGATGGATGGTATTACTAATACAACTAATGACTTAATTATTGGTGAGATTGTCATTGGTAGTCAAAGTGGTGCAAAAGCAATGTTTGTTGGTAAGAAGACTGATACCAGTATCTTCTTTGTTTACCTGAATAAGACTACATTCAAAAATACAGAAGTTGTAAACTTTGAAAGTTCTAGTGTTAATGCAATTGCTGGTGCTGTAAGTCTTGGTTCAAAGAATATCACAAAAGATTTTAGATTTAATAATGGTCAGAAAGGTGGTTTCTATGACTATGCAAGAATTGTTAGAAAGGGTACAGCAGGAAAACCTGCTAGAAAACTGAAGATCTTCTTCACCTCAGCATACTATGAGAATTCTGATCAGGGTGATATCACCACTGCTAATTCATATACCAACTTTAATTATACAACTGAGATTGGAAGTGTTAATGGTAGGAGAAATACAGACATTATTGATGCAAGACCTAGAGTAAATGATTATTCTGTTGCACAAGGTTCTAGATCGCCATTAGAATTCTATGGTAGAGATTTCCTTGATGCTAATGGTGGCACAAGTCAGAGTTCCAAGCACATTATTGCTTCTGATGAGTCAATGACTCTTGGATATGATTATTTCTTACCTAGGGCAGACAGATTATATCTTACAAAAGACAGTGGTATTCAATTAGTATCTGGAACACCAGATGATCAACCAAGACTTCCTGATGGAATCAATGGTGCTTTAAATATTGCCAACATCTTCCTTCCTGCATACCTTTACAAAACATCTGATGCAAAGATCAACTTTGTAGAGCACAAACGATTCCAGATGAGTGATATATCAAAACTGGAACAGAGAATCAAGAACCTTGAATACTATACTTCATTAAGTGCTCTTGAAAACAATACTCTCAATTCCTTTGTAGAAGATGCTAATGGTTTGAACAGATTCAAGTCTGGTGTTTTTGTTGACAACTTCTCATCTCTTGAACCACAAGACACATCTATTGGTGTAAGAAATGCTATTGATACTAGAAATGGTGTTCTAAGACCTTCTCACTACACTACATCTGTTAATCTTCAACTTGGTACAACTGCTGTCACTGGCATTGGTACTGTTTCTGATGCAAACCAAGATTCTGATTTTGCAGAGGTTGTTGGTATTAATGTCAGGAAGACTGGTAGAGTTCTAACTCTAAATTATCAAGATGAAGCTTGGTTGAAACAACCATATGCAACTAGAATTGAAAGTGTTACTCCTTTCTTGATCCAGTTCTGGCAGGGTGAAGTTGAAATGACACCTGATGTTGATGTCTGGATTGATGTCAATAGAGTTGAAGTTAATAATGTGATGATGGAAGGTTCCTTCCAAGGCATCTCTGAGGCACTTGGAGCAGAGGTATCTACCACAGAGGATGGTGTAAGACTTGGTGTAAGTCCTGTCATCTGGAACTCTTGGGAGACTGTTGGAGTCAATGTGGACATGTCAATGTCCAACCAGCAGCAGTTCATTCAAGGTGGTTCTGATGTCATCTCTAATGGTCTGCTTGATAACCTCTTCCAGGGTGCTGAGGTAGGCATCAATCAGATTGTTGATGCTAGTGATACAGTAGTCAATAACATCAATGCTACTGGTGGTGTCACACTTGATCAGCAGAGAACAGGTTCACAATTCACTGTAAATGAAGTAATCAATACTGAGTCACTTGGTGACAGAATTGTAAGAAGAGACTTAATCCACTTCATGAGATCAAGAAACATCTCATTCAAAGGAACAAGACTCAAGCCATTCACAAGAGTTTATTCATTCTTTGATGATGTAGATGTAACTGCTTTCTCAGTACCAAAACTTATTGAGATTGAGATGGTTCATGGAACCTTTGTTCCAGGAGAAAATTGTTCAGGTGTAGTTGATGATGGTGGTTCTGCAATTATCAGTTCTGCCTCAGTTCCGTCAATCAACTTTAGAATTGCAAATGCTAACCATAAGTATGGTCCATATAACAATCCAACAGATGTTTATGATAGCAATCCATACAACAGAAATAACACTATTGCATCTGTTTATTCAGAATCATCATCTATATTAAACATTGATACATTTAGTTTAGCATCACAAGACTTCCCACAATATGATGGATTTATTGGAAATGGGATGGTGTTGACTGGAAGTATTTCTGGGGCACAAGCAAAGATCAAATCTGTAAGACTTAAGTCTGATAGAGTTGGTACAGTTCTTGGATCATTTAAAGTGCCAGATGGTGGCAATCCTGCTAACCCTGTATTTGAGACTGGTAGATCTAGGTTTAGATTGACTAGCAGTCCAATCAACAACTTGACGTCAGGTGCCACAACAACTGCTGCAGAAGCAACATTCTACTCACAAGGTGATGTTGATACAACTCAACAAACAACATTATCTGTCAGAAATGCAACTGTAGAACAAACTGATATCAGTCAGGTTAGAGCACTTTCTGATGTTGCAATTTCTAATAATATTGCAGTTGAAAGTGGATTTGATGTTGTAACCAATATTGATCAGGATGTTACTAATATCACCAATGAGTTCATTACAAATGAAATCACTGAGATTACTAATATCACTGAAGTAACAAATGTCACTAATGAGATTACTAATGTAACAAATGTCTTTAATACTACTAATGTTACACAGGTAGTTAGACCTCCTAGACCTCCTGCACCACCTGATCCTGACCCTCTTGCTCAGACATTCTTTGTTGATGATCAGAGTGGTATATTTGTCACTAAGGTTGACCTCTTCTTCCAAGCAAAAGATTCTAATATTCCTTTCCTGTTTGAAATTAGAGAAGTTAGTCTTGGCACACCAACAACCACTGCTCTACCTTTCTCCAAGGTTAGTGTAGATCCAGATCAAATTAGTCTGAGTGATGATGGAACAGTTGCAACAACTGTTACACTCCAATCTCCTGTTTATCTGAATGGTTTGACTGAGTATGCTTTGGTTCTTCTTTCACACTCTACTGAGTATAAGGTATGGACAAGTAGATTTGGTGAGGCAGATGTTAGATCTTCTTCAAGAGAATCAGGTCAAATTCTTGTCACAGAACAACCACTGCTTGGTTCACTGTTTAAGTCACAGAATGCCTCAGTATGGACACCTTCACAGTATGAAGACCTTAAATTCAACATGTATGTTGCTAGTTTTGCTTCTTCTGGTAATTGCACATTCTACAATCCAAACCTTCCTGAGGATGTTGCTAAGATTGAACCTACTGGCGTCACAATGCTGCCAAGGCAAGCAAGAATTGGTATTGGAACCACTGTAAATGATCCTGATATTCAACTAGGCAACAGAATCACACAGAGAAATAATGATGTAAGTGGTGTTCTGGTTGGTTATGCTGGTTCAGCAACTGCTCAAATGACTATCACTAATGCTGGTGTTGGTTATACTCCATCTGCTGCTGGTCAACACTTCTCATATGCTGGTGTTGCTCTTACATCTGTCACAGGATTTGGTCTTAATGCAACAGCAGACATTACAGTTGTAGATGGTGTTGCAATTGGTGCCACTATTAATGTTGGTGGAGTTGGATATGCACTTGGTGATGTTCTTACACCAATCAGTGTTGGTACTCTTGAACTTGGTTCAGGTATGCAACTGTCAGTATCTACTATTCTTGGTCAGAATACACTGATTGTAGATAATGTCCAAGGCAACTATCTACCAAGTTCTAGTAATAGAATGGAGTTCATCAATGGTGCTGGTATCACTACTGAACTCAACTATGATGCTGGTGGTGATGTCATTGCACTGAACCCAATCAATGTCACAAGTCAAGGTGACTACATGAAGATCTTCCAGAGAAACCATGGTCTATACTCCAATGTAGATAGAGTACAAATCAAGGGTGTATCTAGTGATGTTATTCCTTCCACTCTTGCAACCCCATATGACTTTGATGCTACAACATTCCTTACTCTTGAAGGAACAGGTGAGTATGCACAGTTTGAGGGTGTTGGTGTTGCTGGTACTAACCCAGGTTACATCAGAATTAATGAAGAAATCATTAGTTACACTGGTGTCAATGGTAGAACACTGACTGGCATTACAAGAGGTATTGATAACACTATTGTTGCATCTCACTCTAAGGGAGAGACTGCTGAGAAATATGAACTTAATGGTGTATCATTGAGAAGAATTAATAGACCACATCTTCTTTCTAATGTTACTGCAAATGAGTTAAGTGAAGCACCAATTGGTGTTGATTACTACTATCTAAATGTAAGAATGAATGCTCAGGGAGCAAACAGAGCACCTGGCAATGTTGCAGGATTTGCACCACTGTATTTCAATGAGAGAGCAGTTGGTGGTGGTCCAAATGCACAAGCAAATTACAACTTACCATTCTCACTTTGTAATCCCAAGATTACAAATGTCACTCCATTTGGAACAAATATTATTCCACAGGTCAGAACAATTTCTGCATCTAGTGTGTCTGGTAATCAAGAGTCTTACAATGATGAAGGATTCCAACAGGTCACTCTGTTTGATAAGAACTACTTTAGTTCTTTGAGACAAGTTGCCTCACCACAAAATGAATCACAAATTCTTGCATCTCAGACATTCCCTGGCAATAAGTCCTTCTCTATGAATATGGACTTAACCACTCAAAATAGAAGACTAAGTCCTGTCATTGACCTTGATAGTTGCAGTGTTGTATTCACCTCCAATAGAATTAATGCTCCTATTACTGATTATGCCAATGATTTTAGAGTTAATGGTCTTGAGGATGACCCAAATAGATTTGTATATGTGTCTAAGAATGTAGTTCTTGAAAATCCTGCAACTTCACTGCAAGTTGTACTTGATGCATATGTATCAACCTATGGTGATGTCAGAGTATTTTATGCTTTGAATCAAGACACTAAACCAAATGAGACAATCTTTATTCCTTTCCCAGGACACAGAAATATTGCTCCAAATGGTTCTATCATTGACCTCTCTTCTAACAATGGCACATCAGATGTGAAGGTTCCTAAGATTGACTCTTATCAACCTGAACCATCTGTTAACTTGTTTAAAGAGTACAAGTTTACTATTGATGAACTTGTTCCATTCAAGTCATTTAGAATTAAGATTATTGGTACATCAACTGACCAATCAAATCCTGTTCTCCTTAGAAACCTTAGAGGTATTGCATTAGCCTAATGAGCAACTATATTCCTGTTGAGGGTAGAGATGGTTTTTATAGAGACACCAAAACTGGTGCCATTGTTAATAGAAACCATCTTGAATACCAATCTTACATTAAACAGAGACAAAAATTGACCTCTGACAAAGAGAGAATTAGTAATCTTGAGAATGATGTGAGTGATATAAAATCTATGTTAAATAACATCGTTGATTTATTACAAGACCATAAATAGTCGTATTAGTAGTATCCTATAAATGGCTAAGCCCACTTCAAGACAAGGATTAATAGATTATTGCCTTAGGCAACTAGGAGCTCCTGTCTTGGAGGTTAATGTTGCTCAGGAACAGATTGAAGACCTTGTAGATGATGCAATCCAATACTTTAATGAGAGACACTTTAATGGTGTAACTCAGTTATATTTGAAGTACAAGATTACTGATGAAGATGTTGCTAGAGGAGAAGCAGGACCACCTGGTGCTAGAGGTAAGGGCCAAGCAGGTATTACCACAACATCAGTTACTAAAACTATTGTTGGCACTGCCACAACATTTAACTACTATGAGAATAGTAACTATATTCAACTACCAGAAAGTGTAGTTGGTGTAAACAAAGTATTTCAATACAGTGACTTAGTTGGCACTGGTATGTTCTCTATGAAGTACCAGTTGATGCTTAATGATGTCATGGGTCTCAATGGTATGATGGCAGGAGGTGGATATGACCTCACTTCATACTCAATGACTATGAGTTATCTTGAGACAATGAACTTCTTGCTCAATACCCATAAGCAGATTAGGTTTAATCAGAGAGCAAACAGGATGTACCTGGATATTGATTGGGGTAATTTGAAGGCAGGTAGATTTATAATTATTGACTGTTGGGGTGCTATGGATCCAGCAACATATGATGGTGTCTGGAATGATGTATTCCTGAAAAAATATTTGACTGCTCTGATTAAAAAACAGTGGGGTCAAAATCTGATTAAGTTCCAAGGTGTCAAACTACCAGGTGGAATTGAATTCAATGGTAGACAAATTTATGATGATGCTATGGCAGACTTGGATAAAATCCAAGATCAGATGTTAAGCACTTATGAACTACCACCTCTGGACCTTATAGGGTGATTCCTCATGCTGAATCCATTTTTCCTTAACGGTTCACAATCAGAACAAAGTTTAGTACAATCTCTTGTCAATGAACAACTGAGAATGTATGGTATTGAGGTGTACTATCTTCCTAGAAGATACCTCAAAACTAATAGCGTAATTAGAGAAGTAATCCAGTCTGAATTTAAAGATGCTTATCCAATTGAAGCATATTTGGATAACTATGAGGGATTTACTGGACAAGGATCTATACTGTCAAAATTTGGTATTGAGAATAGAGATGACTTACAACTAATCATCTCAAAAGAAAGATTTGAAGATTATATCAGTCCATTACTTGCAAATATCCCTAATAGTAAATTAAGCACTAGACCCAAGGAAGGAGACCTTATCTATTTCCCATTGGGTGATAGATTATTTGAGATTAAGTTTGTAGAACATGAGCAACCTTTCTATCAACTAAAGAAGACCTATGTCTATGAGTTAAGATGCGAACTCTTCAGATATGAGGATGAAGTTCTTGATACTAATGTTGAGGACATTGATGATGAGATTGCACAGATTGGTTATATGCAGACTTTGAGTCTGATTGGTGCTGGCACAACAGCAACAGCAGAAGCAACTGTATGTGCTAATGGTGCTGTCAGTCAGATTTATATTGGTAATATGGGTAGGAACTACTCATCTACTCCTACTGTTGGTTTCTCATCTGCTCCTACTGGAGGAGTTACTGCTGAAGGTGTAGCAGCAGTATCTTATGAATATCCTGGATGTAAAGGTCAATCTGGAGTTGTCACTTCAATCTATATTACCAATGCTGGATGTGGTTATATCACACCTCCTTGGATTACATTATCAGGTGGAGGTGGTTCAGGATTTGCTGCTACAACAGGCATCAGCACTGATGGTTCTATTATGCACATCACTGTCACTGATGGTGGTTCAGGTTATGTGATGGCACCTGCTGTATCTATTGGTCAATCTGCTGGTGTCTTCCCCACATTTGACAATACAACATACTCATTTGATACTAATCAATATACTTGGGATAGTGAGTATCCATCAGCAAGTAGAGATGCTGTGGCAATCTCCACAATCAGCACTTCTGGTATTGTCACTGATGTATATGTCATTGATGGTGGTGAAGGATATGGAGCTGCACCTAAGGTATTCATTACACCTCCTATGTCATTCTCAGAAGCAAATATTGGAGAAGGCACATTTAAATTTAATGAGATTGTGACTGGACAAACATCTAACACCACTGCAAGAGTTAAAGAGTGGAATGCTGTTATAAATATTATGGAAGTGTCTATTGTTGATGGATATTTTGTAAGAGGTGAGGTACTTGTTGGTTCAGAATCAGGTGCAAGATATGTTATTGGAAGTACAGTGACAGATGATTTAGTCACTCCTTATGCACAAAATGATGTTATTGAGTCTGAGGCAGACAAGATTGTTGATTTCTCATCAGCAAACCCCTTTGGTATGCCCTAAATAAAGGTATATAAGTTTAAGATAATGTTTGAGTATTTTTACAACGAGATCTTCAGATCTGTAATTATTGGATTTGGTTCTTTGTTTAATGGGATTCAAGTCAAACACAAGGATGAGAATGATGACACTTTTAGTATCATCAAAGTTCCTCTTGCCTATGGACCTACACAAAAGTTCCTAGCAAGAATGGATCAGAATCCTGATCTGAATCATCCAGTTCAGATGACACTACCAAGGTTGTCATTTGAGTTTACAAACTTGCAGTATGATCCCAGTAGAAAGTCTACTCAGACACAACAACTTGTATTGACTAATGAAGATGGAACAGAGACTAAGAAGTCTTATCTTCCAGTTCCTTACAATATGACAATCACTCTTACAGCATATACTAAACTGAATGATGATATGCTCCAAATTGTTGAGCAGATTGTGCCTTACTTTCAACCATCATATACCATCCCTATTAAGTTCCTTGGTAATTTGAAGGAAAGTACAAATGTCCCTATTGTGCTTGATGATATTGACATGACTGATGAGTATGAGGGAAACTTTGATACTAGAAGAGCACTTCTTTATACATTTACATTTACTGCTAAGACATACGTATTTGGTCCTCTTGCAGATGTATCCAAGGATATCATCAAGAAAACTACTATTGGTTATATTGCTGGTTCCAAGTCTGGCAAGTATGAAAGAGATGTTACCTATCAGGTCACACCTAGAGCACTCAAAGATTATGATGGCGTAGTTGCAACTCTGCTAGCAGAGAATGTTGATATGGTTGAGAATGTCATCAATGTAGATGATGGCACTAAGGTTAAGAAGAACACATACATCTATGTTGGTCAAGAGGAGATGTATGTAGAAGATGTAATTGATAATAAACTTGTAGTAAGAAGAGCACAGGACAAGACACCAATTCAGAACCATGTTCTGGGGTCTAAGGTCTACAACATCAATCAGGAAGATAATGTCAAGATTGAGGTTGGAGATGACTTTGGATTTGATGGTAATGTTTTCTGAGGTAACTTATGGATAAGTATGAAAAGTTAAATGACACTTTTGATGTGGAACCTATCTCTTCAGATATTGAAAAGGTGGAAGTCAAAAAAGAGATAGACAGATATAAGTCATCTGCTGAAGATATCAAAAAAGACTATGAATATACAAGAGGAAACTTGTACTCAATTATTGAAAAAGGACAAGAGGCAATCAATGGCATTCTTGAGATTGCTCAAGAAAGTGAGATGCCAAGAGCATATGAGGTTGCAGGTCAGTTAATTAAAAATGTATCTGATGCCACTGACAAGTTGCTTGACCTTCAGAAAAAATTGAAGGATGTAAATGAGGAAGATAATAAAGGACCAACTTCAGTTACCAATAATGCATTATTTGTAGGTTCTACTGCTGACTTACAGAAGATGTTGAAAAAGGTTAATCAAGACATAAATACTTAGAAAGCATTGAAATGGCTGTACCAGCAATCAATATCTCAATAGATAAAAGCACTTCTTTTTCACAAGATTTTATTGTGAAGAATAGTGACCAAACATCTATGAATTTAACTGGATATACTGCTACTTCAAAGATTAGGAAGTATCCAGAAGACTCAACTTCTAATAATTTTACCTGTGGCATAACATCATCCACTGGTACTATAAAAGTTTCAATGGGTGCTTCTACTACTGCATTGCTAGCAAGTGGTAGAAACTATTATGATATTATAATTACATCAGGAGTAGGAACTGTCACAAAAGTGTATGAAGGCACTGCAATGGTAACTGCTACTGTATCTGCATAATGGATAATCTTGGAGATTTCTTTTCTTCTATAGGAGAAGAGAAAAAGAAGAAGAAAGAAAAGACCAAGGAATTAATTGGGGATGTATCCCTAGACGACCTTTTTAGCAATCTCAAAGAAGAAAAAAGTAAACTTCAAAAAAAAGTTGCAAAAAAAGCAAAAGAAAAAGAAGAATTATTAAAACAAGCACAGATATTTGAATCATTTTTATTTAATGAGACACCAAAGGTAAAAAAAGATACTCAAAAAGAAGTAAAAATTCTTGAGAAAGGTCTTTTAAACTTAAAAAATACATCTTATAAGTCTATCGATAGACTTATGAAAAGTATTTCTAAAAAATATGATATTACCCCACTTGAATTGCACAATCAATTCAAAGAAAAGCATGGGTCAATTCCTGACGATTGGATAAAACACCAAAAAGAAGAAGTAGATACTAGTGATTGGAGAGATGAATATGTACCAAATGATGTAGAATCTGTAGATATTATTACACCAGAACCATTAGAAGCATCAGAAGGTATTGGTAGTAAATTAGTATCTAAAGAAGAAACTACTATTGACAAGTCTCTTCAAATTCTAGATCAACTTGTCACTGAAGAAGAAAAAATAAATGAATCTGAAACTGAAATTGCTCGTCTCAAACGTGAGATGGACCAACTTCGTAAGATGGTCAATGAATCCACTAGGATTGCTAGCTCTCAAGGTGGTGGGGGAGAAGTTCGCTTAGAATTTTTAGATGATGTTGACAGAGATTCTGCAAAGGTAGATGGTCAAGCTCTTGTATGGGATTCTAGTGCTAGCACTCTTGGAAAATTTGTTGGTTCTGATTATATTGCATTTTCTGGATATGCTCACACTGCTGGCATATCAACAATATCACAAGGATTGATTGGAACACCAGATATTGACGTTGACGTTATAACTGCAAACTCAGCAATTTTTTCTGGGAATGTTTCTGTTGCTGGCACTCTTACCTATGAAGATGTCACTAACATTGATTCAATTGGATTAATTACAGCTAGAAGTGGAATCAAAGTTGGAAGTGGTATCACATTTGAACCAAATGGCCAAGCAACTTTTGCAGGAATAATTACTGCATCACAATTCTCAGGTTATAATCATCTAGTTGCTCCATATGGTCCTACAACAACCATCAATGTTCAAGTAGCGACAAAGACATCTGCCCACAGATACTTTGGTACTGGAAGTGGTCAGGGGTATGTTTTAGATGGTATAGAATCTCCATTTCTTACACTTACACCAGGAAGAACATATCGTTTTTCTGGATCAGTTGGTGGTAGTCATCCATTCAGATTTTATCTTGATGCTGCAAAATCAACCCAATACAATACAGGTGTTACTGTAGGATCTGGTTATGTTGAACTAGAAGTAACAGACACTACACCAACAGTTTTACATTATCAGTGTGCTGCTCATGGTTACATGGGCAATTCTGTACAGGTTAATTCAAGTAATTCAATTTTACTGAATAGTCAGAATGCATCCCATTACTTAGATTATAATAATTTTACCAATACACCAACAATACCAACTAACAATAACCAACTTACAAATGGTGCTGGTTACATTACCAGTGCAGATGGTGGTAATGCTGATCAATTAGATGGCCAAGAGGGAACATACTACCTAAACTACAACAATTTTACAAATAAACCCACAATACCAACCAACAATAATGAGTTGACTAATGGTGCTGGATTTATTACCACATCATTTACTAACACCAATCAATTAACAAATGGTGCTGGATTTATCACTGGAGTATCCACATTCTCTGGAAGCTATAATGATCTAACCAATACTCCTACAATCCCAACCAACAACAATGAGTTGACAAATGGGGCTGGTTACATTACTGGGGTGTCTACATTCTCTGGAAGCTATAATGATCTAACCAATACTCCTACAATCCCAACCAACAACAATGAGTTGACAAATGGTGCTGGATTTATTACAAATAATGTAAGTGGAACTATTACTGCAACAGCATTTAGTGGAGATGGTTCTGGTCTTACAAATGTGGGCATGGACACATCAAATGTGTCTGCAGATACTATAATTGTAGTAGGTGTTGCAACTTTCCTTGGCAATGTCACAATTGGTGGTACTCTGACTTATGAAGATGTAACTGACATTGATTCTGTTGGTATCATTACTGCAAATCAGGGTATCAATATTACTAATGGTGGTCTTCAGATTGTTGGCATTACTACAATTAATGATAATTTAAAAGGCGATGGTGCTGCTAATATTTTAGGTATCAATTCTGTTACTGCCACATCGTTCCATGGAGATGGTTCTGGTTTAACAAACGTAGGTATGGACACATCAAATGTGTCTGCTAATACTCTAGTTGTGTCTGGAGTATCAACAGTAGGTGTTGTTACTGGAGCAACATCTATTCAGGCAACAACATACTATGGTGATGGAAGCAAACTTACTGGTATCAGTGCTGGTGCAGGTGGTACTGATAATGTATCTTCTGATACTATTCAGTCTGGTATTATAACTGCAACAGAACAATTTTATCCCCCCTCACTCACATCAGTTCAGAGAGATGGACTAACCTTTAATGTGGGAGCATTTATTTTCAATGAAACAGAAAATAAGTTGCAAATGTATCTTGGTGGTCAATGGAAAAATCTCGCCTTTGAATTGGACACATATTCTGTTGTTGGTTTATAAATAATAAAAACTCTTGTTTCTAATGAACGAAGATCTGAGAGACTGGTTTGGTTCTGGTCCAAAAGGTGGTAAGGGTGGTGGTGGATGGGATCGCTACAATTCTAAAGGTGAACGTGTAGGTAAGTGTGCACGTGACGATAAAGATGGAGATGGAACTGCTGATGGTCCAAAACCAAAATGTCTATCAAATGAGAAGGCAGCAAAAATGTCAAAAAAAGAAAGGGCATCTGCAGTCAACAGAAAAAGAGCAAAAGATCCAGTAGCAGACAGATCAGGGAAAGGAGGAAAACCCATCATGACTTCAAATAAAATTAAGGAAAGTTCATCTCCAATGGTGAGACAAATTCTTGAAAAAATTGAATGTGAAAAAGAGTGGAGTCTTGTAGAGGAGAATAAACCTACCAACCCCGCACTTTGGTCTAAGTTTAAATCACAAGCAAAAGCAAAGTTTGATGTATATCCATCTGCTTATGCTAATGGTTGGGCTGCCAAAAAGTATAAGGCAGCTGGTGGTGGATGGAAGTCTACCAAGTCTGAAGAAGTAGAAGTGAAAAATTATACTATTGAGGAAGCAATTGAAACAGTGAGGTCTCGTACTGGTCAAGTATATGCAGTAGGATTTGTGTTCAGAGGCAAGTATATGATGGCAAAGGTATTCTTCCCAAGTCCTAAGAGACCTAGCAGGGATGAGGTACAAACAGCATTAGACAAGATTTATCCTGGTTCTAGGTTGCAGAGATTTGATATGTCTCACATTGACTACTCAGACCCTTATATCAATATGCCTGTAAAAGAGGAAGTTGAAGAGATTGAAGAGAAGTCTGCTGCATGGCAGCGCAAAGAGGGTAAGAATAAAGAAGGAGGATTAAATGAAAAAGGGCGTAAATCTTATGAAAGAGAGAATCCTGGCTCTGATCTTAAAGCACCTCAACCTGAAGGTGGACCTAGAAAAAGATCTTTCTGCGCCAGGATGAGTGGCAACAAAGGTCCTATGAAAGACGAAAAGGGTAGACCAACTCGTAAAGCTCTTGCCCTTAGAAAGTGGAAATGTTAATTAGGTGATTTATGAGTAATGATGTTTATTTGGGCAATCCCCTTCTCAAGAAGGCAAATACCCCAATTCAGTTCACACAAGAACAAATTGAAGAATATATTAAGTGTAAAAAAGACCCAGTCTACTTTGCCAATAACTACGTCAAAATTGTAACCTTGGATGCTGGTCTCCAACCATTCAAGACCTATGACTTTCAAAATAAATTAATCAATAATTTTCATAATAGCAGATTCAACATCTGTAAGATGCCAAGACAGACTGGTAAGTCTACTACTTGTGTATCTTATCTCTTACATTATGCTGTCTTTAATGACAGTGTTAATATTGGCATCCTAGCAAACAAAGCATCTACTGCAAGGGAGTTGCTGGCAAGATTAGCTACAGCATATGAAAACTTGCCTAAGTGGATGCAGCAAGGTGTGTTAGTATGGAACAAGGGTAACATTGAGTTAGAAAATGGATCAAAGATACTGGCTGCTTCTACGTCTGCAAGTGCTGTCAGAGGCATGTCGTTTAACATTCTCTTCCTCGACGAATTTGCTTTCGTCCCAAACCATATTGCAGATGCCTTCTTTGCCTCTGTTTATCCTACTATTACTTCTGGTAAATCAACAAAAGTCATTATAGTCTCAACGCCTCATGGCATGAACCACTTTTACAGGATGTGGCATGATGCAGAGAAAGGGAAGAATGATTATATACCCACTGACGTTCACTGGTCAGAAGTACCAGGAAGAGATGATAAGTGGAAGCAACAAACAATTAAGAACACATCTGAACAACAGTTCAAGATTGAGTTTGAGTGCGAGTTCTTAGGTTCTATTGATACACTGATTGCTCCTAGCAAACTAAAAACTCTTATCTATGATAATCCTATGACCAGAAATGCTGGTCTGGACATCTATGAGCAACCATTACAAGAGCATGATTATGTAATGACTGTTGACGTTGCAAGGGGTGTGGGAGAAGATTACTCTGCATTTGTTGTGGCAGACATTACTGAGTTCCCACATAAGATTGTGGCAAAGTATAGAAATAATGTTATTAAACCAATGCTATTTCCAAATGTAATTTATGAAGTAGCAAAGAGTTATAATAGTGCATTTATTTTATGTGAGGTAAATGATATAGGTGACCAGGTTGCAAGTATAATTCAATATGATTTAGAGTATCAGAACCTATTAATGTGTTCTATGAGAGGTAGGGCAGGTCAAATTGTTGGACAGGGTTTCTCTGGCAATAAAACACAACTTGGTGTTAAGATGAGTAAGACTGTCAAGAAGGTAGGGTCACTCAACCTCAAGACAATGATTGAAGAAGATAAACTTATCTTCAATGACTATGAGATTATTTCAGAACTGACCACATTTATATCTAAACACAATTCATTTGAGGCAGAAGAGGGTTGTAATGATGACCTTGCTATGTGTTTAGTCATCTATGCTTGGTTAGTAGCACAAGATTACTTTAAGGAACTAACTGACCAGGATATTAGAAAGAGATTATATGAAGATCAGAAGAATCAAATTGAACAAGATATGGCACCATTTGGTTTTATGAATGATGGTTTAGATGAAACTACTTTTGTAGATAATGAAGGAGATAGATGGTCTACTGCTGATGAGTATGGTACAACTGGTGGTGGTATGGACTATATGTGGAACTGGAGATAATGGATTTAGATAAGCAAATCAAACTAGGTCATTTACTTTTAAATGATAGGAAATGTAGGGTTTGTGGTAAAACCAAAAACTTGATTGATGGATTTTATAGGACAAGAAAAGATAGAGGACCAGTAGCATCATCATTTTCTCATGAGTGTAAAGATTGTACCATTGAAAGAATTGTGAAGACAAGAAAATGTAAGAATGACTGGTCATATCCTGATTGGTAGTTATTCACTCCACTTTTCCCCAGTCAAAACACTCAAAATCCTAAATATTTTGTAGTAAAACCGAGACTTTAAGGAGAAACATATGGCTACTCCTCAATTATCTCCAGGAGTATTAGTCAGGGAAGTTGACTTAACTGTTGGTAGAGCAGAGAACGTCCTTGATAATATTGGAGCTATTGCTGGTCCTTTTCCACTTGGACCTGTCAATGAGCCGATCACCATTGAGACACAGCAACAATTCTTGGACACATTTGGAAAACCAATGTCCACAGACAGACAGTATGAGTACTGGATGTCAGCAAATTCATTCCTCTCTTATGGTGGTATCCTTAAGGTTGTTAGGGTTGAAGGTTCAAATTTAAACAATGGTAATGCTGGTGTTAACCAAGCATCAAATAATGCTCTCAGAGTTGATAATTCTGATGACTATGAACTTAATCATAGCAGCACATCTGAGTTCTATTATTCATCCAGAAACCCTGGTTCTTGGGCAAATAATCTGAAGGTTTGTGTTATTGATGATCAAGCAGATCAAATCCTCAGCATTGGAACAACTAATCCAGGTTCTTTAGGTCTTAGTGTAGGTTTGGGTATCACTGCTCAAAGAGCAAACATCGTCATTCCAGGTGATGGAGAAACCAACTCATTCAATGGTTCAGTTAAGGGTATTATTACTGGTGTTAGAACTGATAGTATCAATGGTAGTAGTTCAATTGATGTTAAAGTAACAGCAAGAGTTACTCCTGATGTTCAGAAATTCACTGGTATTGGAGCAACAACCACCTCTATCCAGGCAGAACCAAGTAACACAACTCTTTTCCTTAATGGCACTACTGGTGTCACAACTGGTTCTATATTAGTTACCACCAATAACAGTAAGGGAACAGTTACTGGTTTTGGTACTACATCAGTTACTCTTGAAGTAGGTATTGCAAATACAATAACAGTTGGTTCTGCAGTCACCTTTGAATCTTTAACAGTAATACCAGGCACTGAAACTCAGATTCAGTATCAAAATTATAATCCATCAAACTCCTTTGATGCTGGTGATTCAATTTATATCAAAGATGCAAATGGAGTTGCTACAGGAACAAACCCACAGGTTTCTACTAAAGTAGACTGGTATGATAGTCAGACATTGGGTCTTGAAAATTCAACAGTATTCTGGAAGTCAATAGCACCAAAACCTGTCTCTAACCAGTATGTAACTTCAAGAGATGGTGGTGGAGATGGTATCCACGTTGTAGTTATAGATGATGCTGGAGAGGTAACTGGTATTCAAGGTGCAATCCTTGAGAGATTTACCAGTCTATCTAAAGCAAACGATGCTACTGCTGATGGAGATAATCCAACTAGAACGTTCTACAAAGACTTTATTGCACTGAATTCCAAGTTCATCTTTGCAGGTTATAGTCCTGCAAATGCATATGATACTCATTGGAAAACAATGCCTGTGGCAACTGGTTTCTCAACTGGATTTACATCCAATACAATTGGTGAGGGTCTATGGGGTCTAGATGCACAAGGTGTTCAGTTTAGTGCAGTTGGCAACAACACATATACACTCACAGGTGGTGTTGACTATTCAGTATCAGGTGGTATGCTAGCAGGATTGAGTGATCTCACTACTGCTTACTACAAGTTTGAAAACAAGGATGAAATTGCTGTTGACTTCCTTCTGATGGGTCCTGGACTTGCACAAAAGTCACAATCTCAAGCAAAAGCAAATCTTCTGGTATCTATTGCTGAGAAGAGAAAGGATTGTATTGCAACTATTTCACCACATAGAGATGATGTTGTAAATGTTACTAATGCTGCTACACAGACAACCAATGTCCTTGGTTTCTATGCACCAATTAGTTCTTCTTCTTATGCTGTATTTGACTCAGGTTACAAATACACCTTTGATAGATTTAATAATGCATTCCGTTATATCCCAACCAATGGTGATATTGCTGGTTTGATGGTTAGGACAGCAATTGATGCTTACCCTTGGTTCTCACCTGCTGGTGTTCAGAGAGGTATTCTCAACAATGCTGTTAAGATGGCATTTAATCCATCAAAAGATCAGAGAGATTCACTTTATGCATCAAGAATCAACTCTGTAATCAACCAAAGAGGTTCAGGTATTGTTCTCTATGGAGACAAGACTGCTCTATCATATGCTTCTGCCTTTGACAGAATCAATGTTAGAAGACTGTTCCTTACAGTTGAGCAAGCACTTGAAGGTGCTGCAAACTCACAACTCTTTGAACTCAATGATTCTAACACAAGAGCAAACTTTGTTAACATTGTTGAACCTTACTTGAGAGATGTTCAAGCTAAGAGAGGTGTTTATGACTTCCTGGTTGTTTGTGATGAATCAAACAACACACCAGATCTCATTGACAACAATGAATTCAGGGCAGATATCTTCCTGAAGCCAACTAAATCTATCAACTTCATCACACTTACATTTGTTGCCACCAGAACTGGTGTTGATTTCCAAGAAGTTGTTGGTTCTGTTTAATTTTATTAAATAAAAAAGGAGGATTAACCAATGGCAGAAACTAAGTCACTATCACAGTTTAAATCAAGATTGGCGGGTGGCGGTGCCCGCCCCAATCTATTTGAAGTATCAGTTCCTACTTTCCCTTCAGCAATCATTGATGCTTGGGGAAGTGGTGACCAATCAGAAAATGGCACCTTTAAATTCATGTGTAAGGCAGCACAACTTCCTGCTTCAACAATTGCAGAAGTTACTGTTCCTTTTAGAGGCAGAAACCTTAAGGTTGCTGGAGACAGAACATTTGAACCTTGGACAGTCACAATCATCAATGATGAGGACTTCCAACTGAGAACAGCATTTGAAAGATGGATGAATGTATTGAGCAAGTTGGATGATGCCACTGGTGTCACCAACCCATCATCTTATATGACTGATGCTTATGTTCAGCAACTAGGAAGAGGAGATAGAAGATTCTCCACCACAAACAATGGTGGTCAGTCTTCAGTACTTAGAACTTATAAGTTCTATGACATCTTCCCAACTGAAGTTTCAGCAATTGACCTGAGCTATGACACAACAAATGACTATGAGACATTTGATGTAACGTTCCAGGTTCAGTACTTCACAATAGGCAATTCCCTTGAATCTTCAGGGTCATCAGCAGGTGAAGCTCTGATTGAGTGATAAATAACTAGACAGACGTCTAGATTAAATCATAATGGGCAGATTATTTGGATTCTCAATTGAAGATAATGAGAAGACACCACCCAGTGTAGTATCTCCGATCCCACCCTCTAATCAGGATGGGTCGGAGCATTACGTAAGCACTGGGTTTTTTGGTAGCTATGTGGACATTGAAGGTGTCTACAAAAATGAGAATGAATTAATTAGAAGATATAGGTCAATGGCACTCTATCCAGAATGTGATAGTGCAATTGAAGATATTGTAAACGAAGCAATTGTTTCAGACACAAATGATAGTCCAGTTAAAATTGAACTATCTAACCTCAAAGCAAGTGACAACATCAAGAAGAAAGTAAGAGAAGAGTTTGCTTATATTCTAGAATTGCTTGATTTTGATAAGAAAGCACACGAAATTTTTAGAAACTGGTACATTGATGGCAGATTGTACTATAACAAAGTCATTGACCAGAAAAATCCACAGGCAGGTATTCAAGAACTGAGGTATATTGATGCCTCTAAGATGAAATATGTTCGTCAAATAAAAAAACAAGGCAAAGATAGTATACAAACTGCACAAAATCAATTGGCAGCAAGTGACAATACAGGTTATAACTTTCCAGATATTGAAGAATATTTTATCTATACACCTGGTCAGAAGAGTGGAACCAACTATGGTGCCAACAATTCTTCTGTAAAAGGCATTAAGATGACAAAAGATTCTGTCACTTATTGCACCTCTGGTTTGGTAGATAGAAATAAAGGTCTTACATTATCTTGGTTGCATAAGTCAATCAAACCTATCAATCAGTTGATGATGATTGAGGATTCACTTGTTATCTACAGATTATCAAGAGCACCAGAACGTAGAATCTTCTATATTGATGTTGGTAATCTACCTAAGGTAAAGGCAGAACAATATCTGCGTGACGTCATGATGCGTTATAGAAATAAACTTGTCTATGATGCAAACACTGGTGAGATTAGAGATGACAAGAAGTTTATGTCTATGATGGAAGACTTCTGGTTACCTAGAAGAGAAGGTGGTAGAGGTACAGAAATTACTACACTTCCTGGTGGTCAGAACCTTGGTGAAATCTCTGACATCAACTACTTCCAGAAGAAACTTTATAGAGCATTGAATGTTCCTGAGTCTAGACTACAAGGAGACAGTGGTTTCTCTATGGGTCGTTCTTCTGAAATCTTGAGAGATGAAGTTAAGTTCTCCAAGTTTGTTGGTAGAATGAGAAAGAGATTCTCATCCATGTTCAGTGATATGCTGAAGACTCAACTGCTTCTTAAGAATGTAATTACTTCTGAAGATTGGGAGTATATGGCAGACCACATTCAGTATGACTTCCTGTATGATAATCACTTTGCTGAACTTAAGGATGCAGAAATTCAAACTGAAAGAATCAACCTTGCTGCTCTTGCAGAACCATATGTTGGTAAATACTATTCTGCTGACTATGTAAGAAGAAAAATCCTCAGACAAACTGATGAGGAAATTCTTGAGCAGGATGAAATCATTGAAAAAGAAATTGAAGCAGGTGTTATTCCTGATCCTGCATCAATTGATCCAATGACTGGTATGCCAATGCAAGACCCAGCAATGGGTGAACCAACTCCTGCAATGGCAGCTCCCCCATCACCAAAAGACCCTGAAATCACACCTCCCAAAGGTGGGGATTTCTAAATAGCAAACGTAACATCATTATTAAACATGGACGAACTTATGGACATTCTCGTCAGCAAAGATGAGAGTGCATCACAAATTAGTGATAAAATTAAAGATCTGCTCTTTGCAAAGAGTGCAGAAAAAATTGAAAATATTAGACCTGAGGTGGCTTCATCAATTTTTGATGAACCAGAAGTTCTTGACCAAGATGAGGATGAATCCTCAGAAGAAGAGTAATACTAAATACACCTATAGGACTGTAACCTTATAATAATGACTGCTATTAGACCAGTAGGAATCAATTCTACACTATCAACCACTGATACCACCCAACAAACATTAGCAATCTCTCAACAGTCTGACAATCTCAGAGTTGTTGCAGAATCTGCAGGTGTTTATGTGAATTATGGTGCTAACCCAGTATCAACCAATGAGAACATTTATGTTCCTGTTGGTGAAGGTGAAGATATTTCTCTTGGTCCAGTGCAATCAAATAGAGTTGTTGGTGTTATCACTGGTACTACTACAATCATTGATTTTCCAGAAGGCACAGGTTGTCCTTTTGGACCTGGTGATGCTGTAACTCTTACAGCAAATCAATCTAACTTTAATTTCACTCATCAACTTGTACAGTCTGTTGATAGATCTGCAGGTGTCGCTGGTTACTTCAATACTAGAATGACAGTCAACTATAATTCTACATCAGTAACTGATGTGTTTGATGCACAGCAGTATGCAGAAATTAGAAAGTCAATCAAAGTATCTGTAAAAACAGAGTCTGGCACTGGTAAAGCATACATCCAACAAGTACAAGTATCCTGAGAACAATGAAACTAATCAGAGAAGAAATTGAAACAGTTGATTTTATCGTTGAAGAGAAAAACGGTAAAAAATCAATGTTTATTGAAGGTATCTTTCTACAAGGAGAGATGCAGAACAGAAATGGTAGAATGTATCCAATGGGAGTCCTGAGAAAGGAAGTCCAAAGATACAATGAAAACCACATTCAAGCTGGTAGAGCTCTTGGAGAACTTGGACATCCAGATGGTCCAACAGTTAATTTGGATCGTGTCAGTCACAAAATTGTTTCACTCAAAGAAAGTGGAACAAACTTCATTGGTAAGGCAAAAATCCTTTCAACCCCAATGGGTAAGATTGCACAATCACTTATTGGTGAAGGTGTCAAACTAGGTGTTTCTTCTAGAGGGATTGGATCCCTCAAAGCCACTAGAGAAGGAGTAAATATTGTTGGAGATGACTTTATGCTCTCCACTGCTGCTGATATTGTAGCAGACCCTTCTGCACCTGATGCTTTCGTTGAAGGTATCATGGAAGGAAAAGAATGGATCTGGGATGGTGGCATCCTAAGAGAATCCATGGCAGCAAAGACTTACAAGAGAATTAATACACTTGTAACTACTAAGCAACTTGATGAACAGAAAGCAAAACTGTTCAGTGACTTCCTCAACAACCTTTGAGTTGTTGGCGTAGTTAAAAATACTAATTTATAAATAAATATAGATTAAAAAAGGTTAATCGGAGAGTTCAACAATGTCTCGTGACAATTTACAAGAAATGGAGCAATCTAAAACTGCTGTGAACGCGAGTGCAAAACCTGCAGAGGGGATGCAAAAACTTGCAGGTGGAGCAGTAGCAGGTCAAACTGGGTCTTATGAAGATCTGGGTGGACCTACTCCAGAAAACTACAAACCCGACAATGATTCTGCAAAGCTCAGAGAGCCTAAGATCAAGACTGTCAGTGATGTAGTCAACAGAGGTGCAAAAGCAGCAGACCCCATGAAGAAAATGGCTAAAGAAGAAATCGAATCCCAAGAGGAAGAGGTTCTTGAAGAAGACCAAGTTTCTGAAGAGGAAATTGTCGCAGAGGAAGAAACCATTGATGATGGTATTGACATCGAAGAAGATGTCAATGCTCTTCTGGGTGGTGAAGATCTCTCAGAAGAATTTAGAGAAAAGGCAAAGGTTATCTTTGAAGCTGCTCTAAATTCCAAAGTAAAAGAAATCCAGGAAACCCTGGAAGTCCAGTATGAAACAAAACTGGATGAAGAGAGAGAAGCTCTTAAAGGTTCTCTCACTGAAAGAGTTGACTCATATCTTGAGTATGTCTGCGAAGAGTGGATGACTGAGAATGAGTTGGCTATTGATCATGGTCTTAAGACAGAAATGACAGAGTCCTTCCTTTCTGGAATGAAGGGACTTTTTGAAGAACATTATGTAACTATTCCTGAAGAGAAATATGATGTGCTTGAGAGCATGGTAGAAAAACTTGATGAAATGGAAACCAAACTCAATGAGCAGATTGATAAGAACATTGGCCTGAATAAGAGACTCGCTGAGTCCACAGCTGATGCTATCCTCAATCAAATTTCTGAAGGTCTTGTAGAGACCCAGAAAGAAAAGCTTGCCTCACTTGCTGAAAGTGTGGAGTTTGAAAGTGAAGAAGAGTATCGTGGAAAACTGGAGACCCTGAAGGAGTCATACTTCTCAGGTAAGTCAGCAGTTGCAAAATCTGAAGCACCACAAACCCTTTCTGAGGGTGTGGATTCAACATCAGCACCAATTGCTGGAACTATGGATGCATATCTCAGAACACTGGGTGCTTTCAAACAGTGAATTTTTAATTAATTCAAACCCCTACAATTTCAACAAACGGTAATAGCAAATGTTTCAATCAGAACATCTGCAGGAAAAGTGGAGTCCACTTCTCGACTATGAAGGTCTTGATCCTATCAAAGATAGTCACAGAAGAAGCGTAACCGCAGTCCTGCTAGAAAACCAAGAAAAATTCCTCAGAGAGGAGCAAGCATTCAGTCAGGGTATCAACCTGATGGAAACCCCTACCAATGCTGCTAATGCAGCTGGTGCTTCAGGTGGTTTCTCTGGTTCAGCTGATGGTACTGGTCCTGTTGCAGGTTTCGACCCTGTACTGATCTCTCTGATCAGACGTGCAATGCCTAACCTGGTCGCATATGACCTGGCTGGTGTTCAACCAATGAATGGTCCTACTGGACTTATCTTTGCAATGCGCTCACGCTACACCGATCAGGGTGGCAATGAGACCTTCTATGATGAAGTAGATACTGCATTCTCTGGTCAGGATGATGCCAGAAACCTGTCAGCAGGCATGTCTGATGCTGCTGTTGGTCTGGGTACAACTGCACAAGCAGATTCTAACCCTTCAATCCTGAACCCTGTTGGTTCTGCATCCTCCACTGGTTACAGTGTTGGTCAGGGCATGGTCACAGGTGACTCTGAGAACCTTGGCAATGGTGCTGGTGATCAGTTCAACCAGATGGCATTCTCTATTGAGAAAGTCACTGTAACTGCTAAGTCAAGAGCTCTGAAAGCAGAGTACTCCTTGGAACTTGCACAAGACCTGAAAGCAATTCATGGTCTGAATGCAGAAGCAGAACTTGCTAACATCCTCTCTACTGAGATCCTTGCTGAGATCAACAGAGAAGTCATCAGAACCATCTATAAGGTAGCTGAGCAAGGTGCTGTTTCTAACACTGCACAACCTGGTGTATTTGACCTTGACATTGACTCCAATGGCAGATGGTCTGTTGAGAAGTTCAAAGGTCTTCTTTTCCAAATCGAGAGAGATGCAAACGCAATTGCACAAAGAACTCGTAGAGGGAAGGGCAACATGGTCATGTGCTCTGCTGACGTAGCATCTGCACTGACTATGGCTGGTATCTTGGATTATACCCCTGCCCTGAATGCAAACCTGAATGTTGATGACACTGGCAACACCTTTGCTGGCACCATCAATGGTAAGTTCAGAGTTTACATTGACCCCTATGCTGCAAACCTGACCAGTGCTAATTCTGCTGGTGGTAATCAGTACTATGTTGTTGGTTATAAGGGTTCTTCCCCTTATGATGCAGGTCTATTCTACTGCCCATATGTTCCACTTCAGATGGTTCGTGCAGTTGGAGAGAACACCTTCCAGCCTAAAATTGGCTTCAAGACCAGATATGGTTTGGTTGCTAACCCATTTGCTGAAGGATCTAACCAAGGTCTGGGTAGACTCAGAATCAACTCTAACCGCTACTACAGAAGAGTTGCTGTTAAGAATTTGATGTGATTCAGATTCCATAACTGGAAATTTCAAGGACCCTTTATGGGTCCTTTTTTTATGCCTATATAAAAATAATATTATTATTGACGTTATGGAAGTGATTGTTGAAGGTAAAGTCAAGACTGTGTATCAAGGTGACGATGCACAGCAAGTCATCATTGAGTACCACGATAAAGTAACTGCTGGTAATGGTGAGATGGTTGATCATCCTTTAGGAAAAGGATCCCTCTGCTGTAGTATCTCATCTATTATCTTTGAGAAACTTTCTAAGGAACATATTGCAACACACTATATTAATATGGTTGGTGCTAACAAGATGGTCTGTAAGAAGGTAGACATCGTTCCTCTGGAGGTTATTTGTAGGAACCGTGCTGCTGGATCTATTGTTCGTGAGACAACTTTAACAGAAGGTACTCCACTACCACAACCTATTGTTGAGTTCTTCTTGAAAGATGATAATAAGCATGATCCTCTTCTAACAAGAGATCGTGTACGTCTGATGGGATATAATCCTGAACCTTTTGTTGAAATGACACTACGGATTAATGATTATCTTAGACAGATGTTCTACATCTTGGGTATTGATCTTGTGGATTTTAAGGTTGAGTATGGTTATGATGCTCATGGTGATTTGTATCTTGCAGATGAGATTAGTCCAGATAGTATGAGACTATGGAAGATTGGTAGTGATAAAAGATTTGATAAGGATCTATTCAGAAAGGATGAAGGTGATATAGTACCTGCCTATCGTGAGATTCTTGATCGACTACAACCACTTGCAATCCAATGAAACATCATGTCCCTGACATCATTAAGAAGAATGGTTTTGCTTGCTTCACTAGTTTGAATCAAGCAGAGCGAGCAGTTGTTATGTTTGGTGATGATGCTTACAGAGAATCACTAGACCTTGACAACGATGATGCTGAGTGTTGGAAGATACCTAGTGGAGAGTCAACAACCTTTGTTGGTTGGAACCCTATGTGTGTCCCTACCATGGAATACATTGTATGGAAACTAAAGAACCGTGAACAAATTATCAACGGAGAAATTTACTGATGGATTATAAAACTTCTGGTGTTGACATTCAAAAAGGACGATCCTTTGTTGAGTATCTTAAGGTAATGGCACCTAACATTGGTGGGTTCAATGGAATGATGGAAGTGCCATCAGGATATGAGAAACCTGTCTTAGTATCTGGTGCTGATGGTGTTGGAACTAAAATTAATATCTGTAGGATTGCTGATGATTACACCACTATTGGTCAGGATCTCGTTGCTATGTGCGTCAATGACGTTATATGTTCTGGTGCTAAACCATTATATTTTCTAGACTATATCTCTACTAAAACCATTGATGCTAATGTTAGTGATATTGTGTATGGAATTGCTGAGGGTTGTAAGATTGCAGACATGCAACTCCTAGGTGGTGAAACTGCTGAACATTTTAGAGCAACTGACTATGACCTTGCTGGTTTCTGCACTGGTGTTGTAGAGAAGAATGACGTTGTTGATGGTAGTAACATCCAACCTGGTGATGTAGTCATTGGTATTGAAAGTAGTGGTCTTCATAGTAATGGATACACTCTTGTCAATGATATGTTGTGGAGAAATTATATCTACTACAAGGAGATGCCTGAGTTGTTGGTTCCAACTACAATCTATTCTCCTCTTGTTCAGGATCTGTTAGATGTGGTTCCTATCCTAGGTATGTCACATATCACTGGTGGTGGTATCCCTGAGAACCTTCCTAGGTGTCTCCCAAAGGGTATGACTGTTGATGTAGACTACAACTCTTGGGAGAGACCAGAACTCTTCAATAAGATTCAGAAGGCAGGGGACATTGCTGAAGAAGAGATGCGTAATGTATTCAATCTAGGTATTGGTTTCTGTTTGGTTGTTCCACCAGATGTAGTAGCATTGACTCAAGAAATTATTTCAGATGTACCACATGGTATGAGGTCATGGGTTATAGGTGAAGTGGTGTAGGCAATATATGTTCTAGAGATAAATAGAAAAAAAGTTATCTTTGTAAGATGTCAAATATCTACGCTAATAATATTAATCCTAGGAGTGGAAACACTGTAACTTTTCCACAGAATATTAAAGTTCTTGGAACAGCAACTTATGAGGATGTTGCTAATGTAGATTCTGTTGGCATTATAACTGCTCAGTCTGGTGTGAATGTTACTGGTGGTGATGTAAAAATTGGAACCACCAATAATGTAACATTTGGTAGTCGCAGAGCATTGACAGTTGCTAATGGAACAACTGGTGCTGTCATTTCTCTTTATAATAACACAACTGCTACTGCTAATCCAAGAATTAGTTCTAATCCTGGTGGTAGTGAAATCAATGACATTGGTATTCACGCAGCAAGTACGAATGGTAATATCATTGCATACACTAACAATGATACAGAAAGACTTCGTATAAATTCTTCTGGTTCAGTTGGTATTGGAACTGATAACATTAATGCTCAACTACAAGTAAATAATGGTCTCTTTGGATTAGAGTTCAATCCAAATAGTGAAAATGCTGTTGTTTCTTATAATAGAACCACTAGTGCTTATGCTCCAGTTGGTTTTCAAGGTTCAACTGTAGCATTGAGAATTGGAGGATCTGGAACAACAGCACTTAAGGTAGATTCTGCTGGTAAGATTGGTATCAATAATACTTCTCCAACGCAGAGGGTACACGTAGGTGGTAATATTGAACTTAATGCTTATGACAGCCCTAATGGTTCTGGTGGGTATTATTTCTCTAAAGGATTAATTATTGGTAATGCCTATGATGCTAATAAAACATCAAGTGATGATCGTAATGCAATTATATGGAATGAGAGAGGTTTAGATCTAGACATTGCAACTAATGATATAATTAGACAAAAAATTACTTATGATGGTACGGTTTGTATTGGTGCCACAATGGCACCACGTACTGGATTCTTTAATGTAAACTCAATTACTCCTGCATTCCAAGTTGAACAAGCTGGACCAAGTGATAATGGACGCTTTTTGTCAATTGTCAGTAATGCTGGTGCTAGTGCAGGATATTCTCCAACTCTGTTAATTGGTAAATCTCGTGGCACCACTGTTGGTTCTGCAGGGTTGTTATCTGATGGTGATGAGATAGGAGCAATTAGTTTCCAAGGTGCTGATGGAACACATTTGGTTGAATCTGCAAGAATTGTTGTAAATGCAGATGGACTTACTGGTGCTGATAAAATGCCAGGATCAATAACTTTCCAAACAACAGATGATGGAGCATCAGTACCAAGTAGAAAACTTCAAATTTTACAAAATGGTCTTGTCTGGGCAGCAGCAGGAACTAGTGGTGTAGGAAACACAGACAGAGGTTTCTATCACGGTTATTCATCTCCAGACACTCAATCAACTGGAATGACAATGAAGTGTCTTGGTATTGGTGGTGGTTCTGGACCATTTGATACTGGTGTTAGCGTAAATGCTGGTAATGCTGGTGGTGTTGCACTTATATTTGCTACCAGAAATACTAGTGCTGGAACTGCAACTGATGGTGCTGTATATCTGATGCAATTCTATTATAATGGAAATAATACCCCCCTTGTTGTTCACTTAGGTGGAGACAACTGGATAACTTGGGGACAGACTGCTGGTAATAACTTACAAGCAAGTTGGTCTGGTGTTAGTAACTACTCCTTTGGTATGATATTTTTACATTGATGCTAGTCTCTGATAAATAATTCATCTCCTGCCTTAGGACTATGGCATCCTACATTAAAAAGACTGTCTGCAATCTAGATGTTTATTATCAAGGCAATAATAAATGGACAGAGAAATTTGCAGATAGAAAGAAATATAATACTGCTAGTGATGCCCAAGAAGAATATGCAAAGTACGTTGGTGTAATAGTTAATGAGTAAACAAGAACCACTATCTAGACAAATTAGTGAAGTAAATTTTCTTCAAGCTAATGGGTTTAGGTTCAATGTACAGAGAGCACCTAAGGTAGGTTTCTTTGGCAATGCTATCAATGTTCCTGGTCTTGGTCTAGGTGTAGCAGAGCAGATGACTTACCTTAAGAATGTCTCACGTCCTGGTGAGGTTCTTGAGTTTAATGACTTGACCCTTAGATTTTTGATTGATGAAAATCTAACTAACTACCTTGAAATTCAAAAGTGGATGAGAGGTATTGGTTTCCCTGAGAGTCTTCAGGAGATATATGATTTTCAAAAAGAAGGTCCTATTGATAATGATGGTGGAGACCTAAACTTGTATTCTGATGGAACTTTGACTATACTGAATGGTATAAGCAAACCTCTATTCTCTGTACACTTCAAGGATATGTTTCCTATTGCATTATCTGATATTGACTTTGATGCCACAGTGACTGATGCAGAATATCTTTCTGCTGATGTTACCTTCAGATACTTAATTTACAACTTTAAACCATTTGAATGCTGCTAAATGATTGACCTTCCTACCCTACAAGAAATGTGGGAAAAGGATTCTGTTATTGACATTGACAATCTGCACACAGAGTCATTAAGAATTCCTGTCCTGCACTCCAAATATTTTGACACATATAATACTTTGCTACTTTTGAGAAAGAAAGCAGAGCAGCAAAGAAAAAACATTAGACATGAAAGGTATGAATACTTCTCTGGCAAAGCTGACCCAGAAGTATATGTAGAAAATCCCTTTCCTAAAAAGATAAGAGATAAAGATACAATGTCAAAGTATCTTGACGCAGATGAGAAATTATCTAACGTTTCTATGAAAATTGAATACTATGATGTGATGTTGAGATATATAGAAGAAATCTTGAAACAGATTACTAATCGAACTTATCAAATTAAGAACAGTATAGAATTTATGAGGTTTACTGCAGGGTTAGGTTAATGGATCAAGAAGGTTACTATCACATAGAATTACCTATAGAAGGTATTCGTCTCATCCACACAGGTCTGTCACAGGCAGTTCAAAGATGGCCTGGTGGTGATGCTCAGGAACAAGAGGGTCTTATTATGATGAGAGATAATTTTTACAGAATTATATTAGAACATAGATTTGAAAATGCTTAATAAATACTTATAGGTGAAGAACCTATATGTATGGCAGATTTAACTATTGAAAAGGTAAACGAAGTTTATCTAAGAATCACTACTGAACCACATATTGAGTATGAACTAAGGGATAGATTTACCTTTGAAGTACCCAATAAGAAATTCATGCCTCAGTACAGAAGCAGGCATTGGGATGGATTCGTTCATCTATTCAATTTAAAAACTAAGAGAATCTATGTGGGTCTTTTAGATAAAATTATTGCGTTCTGTGAGAATGCAGGATATACATATCAGTTTTTAAATAACAAATTCTATGGTCCTCCATTTGAAGTCAATGAGATGATTTCAGAGGAAGGTGTCAAGGACTATATGAGTTCTATCACTCATTTTGAACCAAGAGACTATCAGATTGATGCTGTACATGATGCTCTGAGGTACAACAGAAAACTACTCATCTCACCTACTGGTTCTGGTAAGTCATTTATGATTTACACTATTACCAGATACTTTGTAGCAAAGGGTTTAAAGATATTGCTTGTAGTTCCTACCACATCTCTTGTGGAGCAGATGTATAAGGACTTCCAACAATATGGTTGGGACCCAGAGAATCACTGTCACAGGATCTATGCTGGCAGGGAGAGAGTCAATACTAATGAGGTAACTATTACCACTTGGCAATCCGTCTATCAATTAGATAGAAAGTTCTTTGAAGAGTATGATGTCATCATTGGTGATGAGGCTCACCTTTTTAAGAGTAAGTCTCTTGTAGGTATTATGGACAAGTTACATCATGCCAAGTATAGGTATGGGTTCACAGGAACACTTGATGGCACACAGACCCATAAGTGGGTGTTAGAGGGACTGTTTGGACCTTCTTATAAAGTGACACAAACTAAGAAATTGCAAGATGAAGGTCACCTTGCTACTCTTGATATTCAATGCCTAGTCTTGAAGTATAAACCCAAAAAGTTTGATACCTATGAAGATGAGATCCAACATCTCATTGGTCATGAAAAGAGAAACAACTTCATCACTAATCTTGCTGTCAGTTTAACTGGTAACTCACTTATCTTATTCAGTAGGGTAGAAGCACATGGTGCTATTCTTTTTGAGTTAATAAATAATAAGGTAAGTAAAGGTAGAAGGGTATTCTTTATCCATGGCGGTGTAGATGCAGAGGATAGGGAGCAAGTTAGAGAGATTACTGAAAATGAAAAGGATGCAATTATTGTTGCATCATACGGAACTTTCAGTACAGGTATTAACATTAAAAACCTTCACAATGTTATATTTGCCTCTCCATCAAAATCTAGAGTTAGAAACCTCCAGAGTATTGGTAGAGTCCTCAGAAAAACTAAAGATAAAGTGAGTGCCAAACTTTATGATATTGCAGACGATTTTACAATTAGATCACGTAAAAATTATACATTAAATCACTTCATTGAAAGAGTGAAAATTTATGTTTCAGAGCAATTCAATTATGATATTATTACTATTGATATAAAAGACTAGAAAGGGAGTAAAGGTATGGGGATTGAAGACGATTTTTTTGCAACAATCAAACTGAAATGTGGGGATGAAATCTTTGCCAAGGTAGCAGCATCAGAGGAGGATGACAGAACTATGCTTCTTGTATCTAATCCTATTTGTGTTGAAGAAGTTAGAACAAGAGGTAATGTTGCTGGTTATAAATTTGAACCTTGGTTAAAGACATCATCAGAAGATTTATTCGTAATTAACTTAGAAGATGTTCTTACAATGTCTGAGTCAGAAGATATTGAAATGATAGTCAACTATCAAGATTATGTAAGAAAGATTAATAAACAGAACTACTCTAAATTAGATAGGAAAATGGGTTACTTAGGTAATGTTCATGATACCAAAGAAGTCTTAGAGAAGTTATTTAATATTAGCTAATACCAATCCTTGAAAGGCAACAAACCTAGTCTACTATTGTTTCAGAGTTCTGTCAAGCACTTGTCATGATTAACTAATTCTGTTATAATATAAGTATTCAAAATACATTTAATGTAACCTTGTAGGAACTCAATAATGCCAAAGTCCAAGAATCCAGAACATTATGTAAACAACAAGGAATTTTTGAATGCACTTGAAAACTATTTTGCTCAGGTAGAAAAAGCAAAATTGAATGACAAACCCAAACCAGTTATTCCAAGATACATTGGTGAGTGCTTCTTAAAGATTGCTAATCATCTATCATATAAGCCTAACTTTGTGAACTACATGTTCAAGGATGATATGATTTGTGATGGTATTGAAAACTGTGTTAGATATGTACACAACTTCAATCCTGAGAAATCTAAAAATCCTTTTGCTTATTTCACACAGATTATCTACTATGCCTTCCTGAGAAGAATCTCTCAGGAGAAGAAGCAGTTAGAGATCAAGAACAAGATTCTTGAGAAGACTGACTTTGATGAGGTCTTTGACGCCAATGACCTTGACAGCAGTAATTTCTCTGAGTATAATAGCATCAAAGATGCTGTGCATCAGAAACTGAGAGGTAACTAATGCTTGGAAGTCTAGACCCAGAGGAGAGAGTTATGAGTGACATCCCCCCACATGACTGGACAAAGAACAAAGATGAGTTCTTTGCTTGGGATGATAATGGCATTATGGATAAAGTTCAAGATGTTATTGAGACTCTTGACTGGAAAGAAGAAGATGATATTGTTGTAGAGATTGGTGGCACAGTGGTGTCTGGTATCCATCAAGGTGAAACCTATAATAAAAAGTGGGCATCACCTTATGGAACACGTAAGTATAATAAGGATGCTTTCATTGTTATCAGTAATAATTCTCGTAGAGACTTCACTAAATCACAACCCTTAGATAGAGAACACAAACCTTATCACTCATATACACCTGTTGAACCACAAGATATTGTTGTTAACATGGATGGTGGTGTTGGTGGTTCTTGGGAAGTTAAGGAAGAATAATGCGTGTAGTAATTATCACAGACACTCATTATGGTGCAAGGAAAGGTTCTAAACTTTTTCATGATTACTTTGAGCAATTCTATAAGGATGTATTTTTTCCTACCTTAGATAAGGAAGGGATTGATACTGTTATCCATATGGGTGATGCATTTGATAGTAGAAAGGGTATTGAGTTTCAAGCATTAAAGTGGGCAAAGAGAGTTGTGTTTAATCCTCTCAAAGAGAGAGGTATTAATATGCACCTGATGGTAGGTAATCATGATGCTTACTATAAGAATACTAATGAAGTCAATGCAGTAGACCTTCTACTGAAAGAGTATGATAATGTTGAGGTGTATTCTTCTCCTACAGAAGTTACTATTGGAAAACTCCCTATTCTTATCCTTCCTTGGATTAATAATGAGAACCAAGAAGAAACAACTAAACTTATCAGAAAAACAAAGTGCAAGGTTGCAATGGGACACCTTGAACTCAATGGATTCAAAGTCAACAGACAGATCGTTATGGACAACGGTCTTGACAGTGAACTCTTGGGGAGATTTGATAGAGTGTTCTCAGGACACTATCACACTAGATCAGACAATGGAAAGATATTCTATCTTGGCAATCCCTATGAAATGTTCTGGAGTGATGTCAAAGATCCCAGAGGTTTCACTATATTTGATACTGAAACCTTAGAGCACCATCATATTAACAACCCCCATAGATTGTTCTACAACATCTACTATGAGGATACTGACCATCAGACATTCAATACTACTGAGTATGAGAATAAGATTGTCAAAGTAATTGTGAGGAAGAAAACTGACATTAAAAAGTTTGAAAAGTTTATTGATAAACTCTATACTTCTAATGTTGCTGACCTTAAGATTGTAGAGAACTTTCAACTCATAGAGTCTGAAGAGTTTGAAGCAGATGAATCTGAAGACACTATGTCTATCTTGAGTAGGTATATTGATGATTCTGAGACTAAGTTAAATAAAGCAGTAGTTCAGTCTTTGATTAGAAATATCTATCAAGAGGCGTGTGAGATGGTTTAATGTACATTATTACAGTTGCTGGTAAAGAAAAAGAAGGAGCATACTCTGTTGTTGATGATGATGGAGAGCAAGTCCTTTACATCTTTATGGAAGAGGATGATGCTGAAAGATATTCTATGCAACTGGAAGAGCTTGACTATCCTGAGATGAATGTGCTAGAAATAGAAGATGAGTTGATGATTAAAACCTGTGAGATGCATGACCACAGATATACCATTATTACACCTAATGACATTGTGATTCCACCTGATATAAAGCATGATTACATTTAAGACTATCTCTTGGCAAAACTTTTTAAGTACAGGTAATACACCAACTATTGTCAATCTAAATGATTCAGCAACTACTTTGATTATTGGTAGTAATGGTGCTGGTAAGTCAACCATTCTAGATGCGTTGACTTTTGTGCTGTATGGAAAATCATTCAGGAAAGTTAATAAGGCTCAACTTATTAATACTGTCAATGAGAAAAACTGCTTTGTCAGTATTGAATTTGATATCAACTCTACTGAGTGGAAAGTGGAGAGGGGTATTAAACCAAACATATTTAAGATTTATAGGAACAATGAACCACTAGACCAAAGTGCATCTGCTATTGATCAGCAGAAGTGGTTAGAGCAGAATGTCTTGAAGATGAACTATAAGTCATTCACTCAGATTGTTATCCTTGGTAGCAGTACCTTTGTTCCCTTTATGCAACTGCCTTCTAGCAGTCGTAGAGAAGTAGTAGAAGACCTATTAGACATTAAGATCTTCTCTTCTATGAATGATCTAATCAAGTCAAAGATTAGATTGATTAGGGATGATGTCAGAACATTAGACTTAAAGAAAGATGCCATCAAAGATAAGGTGGAGATGCAGAAGAGTTTTATTGATAAGTTGGAGAAGGAAGGAAAAGATCTTATTGGTGGGAAAGCAGGAGAGATTGAATCTTTACAGCAAGAAGTAATGGATGGTTTCTTAAGTGGGTCTAAATTAGAAGACCAACTACTTGTGAAACAAGAAGAGTTGAAAATATTTGAAGGGGCAAATAAAAGACTGAGGGAGTTTGGTAATATTAAGGGTAAGATGTCTCAAAGAATTAATACTCTTGTAAAGGAGCATAAATTCTTTTCAGATAATAGGGTTTGCCCTACTTGCAATCAAGATATTAAAGAAGATTTTCGTGTAAATAGAATCAGGGACTCTCAAGATAAAGCATCTGAATTGCAACAGGGGTATAAAGAACTCCAGCAAGCAATTAAAGAAGAAGAGTTGAGAGAGTCTTCATTTAACCAATTAACAGGAGAGGTAACAAAGTTACTTAATGGCATTACTCAAAACAATACTCATATCTCTGGGTGTCAGAAGCAAGTCAAAAGACTGGAATCAGAAATTCAAACTATTACCAGCCAATTTGAAAACAGAAATTCTGAGCAGAGTAGATTAAATGAGTTAAGAGACAGTCTTGAGGAAACCTACAGTAACCTTGCTACCAGGAAAGAAGATATATCCTATCATGACTTTCTATACACCCTACTAAAAGATGGTGGAGTAAAGTCAAAGATTATCAAAAAGTATCTGCCCCTGATTAATCAGCAAGTTAATAAGTATCTGCAATTGATGGACTTCTATATCAACTTCAAGTTGGATGAAGAGTTCTCTGAAACTGTAGAGTCGCCTATACACGAAGATTTTTCTTATGCTTCATTTAGTGAAGGGGAGAAGATGAGGATTGACCTGTCTCTCCTATTCACTTGGAGAGAAATAGCAAGAGTCAAAAACTCTGTCAATACAAACCTACTGATCATGGATGAAGTCTTTGACTCATCTCTTGATGGATTTGGTACTGATGAGTTTCTTAAAATCATCAGGTATATCATTAGTGACGCTAATATCTTTGTCATCAGTCACAAGACTGGTATGGAAGATAAGTTTGAAGAGGTAGTCAAATTTGAAAAGGTAAAGGGATTCTCTAGGAAGAAATGATTGAATTTAAAAATTGCCTTGTTGATAGAAATATATTTCCTAGTTTTCTTATTTCTACTGATTTAACTTCTCATATTGATAATGAGGATGTTATATCTGATTTCTTTAAGGTAAAGAAAAAAGATAAAGGTGAGAAAAAAACTAATGTTATAGGATGGCATTCTTCTATAAAACTTGATGATCCAGATCATCCACATATATCTAAAGTGATGAATCTTGCTGAAACTTTTGTTAATCAGTTTTTAGACAATGAAGAAACCAATTTGCAAGTCACTAATATGTGGTGTTGGTTAATGGAGAATGGTGTTGGAGCATATAATGTAGTCCATAATCATGGGAAGATGGATTTGATTGGAGTGTATTATATTGAGGTGCCTCCAAAAGCAGAGGGAATGACATTACTTAGAACTGATGCTTTCACTCATACTGAACTGTGTGGATCAAATAAATCCTCTGATTTTGCTGGTAATTTTATGGTAGATGCTATTGTTGGGAGACTGTATATTATGCCAGGACATCTCTATCACTATGTAACACCCTTTGATGATAAAGGGTATAGAAGGTCATTAGTATTCAATATAGGGGTTGGTAAGAAGTAATATTAAGAAAGATTGATTAATTTAACATTGATACATTCTTTCATTAAAAAACTGAAATATGTGGATTTGCTGACTATATAGTGTGTGAATTGGAGATCTTTGTTTATGCACAATCTAGTTTCCCATAATGAACTTGCATCCTGGAAGTGGGATGAAAAATCAAAGACTGATGAAAAATATGATCAAGTATCTGAATACTTCCAGTGCATTTCTGAGTGTAACATTGTAGATAACAACGCTAGGAGGTTTTGCAGACACATTCTAACTTCATAGAAACTAAACAAAACTAAAAGGAGATTATCTCACTGAAGACCCCTGCCATATATGGTGGGGGTTTGGTTCGTATGGGGATAAATATTGAAGAAAGAAAGAATTATTATTATGCTTTCTACTAAATATCGTCTTAGACTTGAGTACATTTGTTCTAGAATTGCAAAGGGCGAAGAAGTAAAACTTGAGGATATGATTTGGGCTGATAAGTTGGCAAAGACCCACACATTAGCTAGAGATTGGTTGCAAAAAGCAAGACGCCAAGCATCCCAAAACATTGAAGAGGGTAGCACAGACGATTTTCTGAATAGGATGGGTTTAGGAGATCCCGACCCATCCAATCACAAAACGGGATTCACTGATGCTGACGATATTAAGGATTGGTTTCAGCAAGATAAACCTAGTGATTGGAGGCAACGTGACTGATTATGTCTGTATCCCTATGTGGGATCCCATTTACGAAATGATGCGATATCATTGGGTACACAAGTCTGAAAAGGATCCTGTGCAATTCGCGAAAAACCTCAACCCAGAGCAAGAAGTGCTATGACAATTAAGATTACTCCTCAAACATATATTGAGAGGAAGACCTAATGATTGATACAATTGTAGTTTATTCAAATGGTAGTCAAGAGTGTGAGAGAATTTGTATGCTTCTCAAATCTCTTGATGGTGAGTTCTTAGAGTACAAACTCAATAACCATTTCACACAGAGAGCATTTGAGAATGAGTTTGGTGTTGAGGCAGGTTATCCACAGGTTGCTATTGGAGCAAATCATATTGGTAATTTGAAAGAAACTTTGCAGTGGATGAAGAGCAAGCATATTGTGTGACAGTTGTCAAACTGTCTACTACTGCCAAAATTCTGGTCTGAATGCTGTAATATAGTCATATACAAAGCAAAGCAGTAATGGCAGTCAATTACGAAATCAAATCACAACTTGCCAAACTCCTTGCTACTGAGGATTTGGTGGTTGAGAATCGTAATGTTGAGACAGCACAGTTTAATGTTGAGACACGTGTTCTGACTCTTCCTATGTGGAAGCGTGCTAGTGAGACTGTTTATGACCTTCTGGTGGGTCATGAAGTAGGTCATGCTCTCTACACTCCTGATGATTGGAGTTGGGAGGATCGTATTCCTCAACAGTTTGTGAATGTGACTGAGGATGCGCGCATTGAAAAACTGATGAAGCGTCGCTATCCTGGTCTCTCTAAAACTTTCTATCAAGGTTACAAAGAGATGTCAGATAATGACTTCTTTGAACTTGATGGTCAAGACCTAAGTAAGATGAACCTTGCTGATCGCATCAACCTGTACTGTAAGATTGGCACTTTTGTTGATATCCCATTCTCTGATAAAGAGATGGAGTTTGTTGAGATGGTTAATGAAAGTGAGACATTTGGTGATGCAGTCCTGGCAGCAGAACTTCTTTATAATTATTGTAAGGAGCAGATTGATAATAGTGAGAAATTAGCAGAATCTCCTACACCTGATGGAAACAAAGGTGATAGTATTGATTCATCACAGCAAATGCCAAAGGCAGAGAGTCAAGATTCTGAGAACTCAGAAGAATCTGGGGAGAAAGAAGATATGACTCATGAAGAAATGTTGGAAGAAGCAGAGCGTCGTGAAAAAGGGAATGAACTTAATAAAGTTGACCCTCTTGAAATTCAGACTGATGAAAGGTTCAATGAAGGTACAAAAGATTTAGTTGGAAATACTGAGGGTGCCAGAGAGTTGGGATACTATGAAATTCCTAATTTTGATGTCAATAAGTATATAATCTCTAATGAGAAAGTTCATCAGGATTTAGATGGTCATTGGGAGAGAGAACTCATACCTCTTGAAGATGCTAATGGCAATAGTCATGCTGCTAGTTTTGAATGGGTAGATTCTGAGTACAAAAAGTTCAAGAAGAATTCACAACGTGAAGTAAATTTTCTTGTCAAAGAGTTTGAGTGTAAGAAGTCAGCAGATGCCTATGCACGTGCTGCTACTTCTAGAACTGGTGTTCTTGACTGTACCAAATTGCATACCTATAAGTACAATGAAGATCTGTTTAAGAAAGTAACTACTCTTCCTGATGGTAAGAATCATGGTCTTATCTTTCTTCTTGATTGGTCTGGATCTATGGCTGACTATATTCATGATACAGTCAAGCAGGTATTCAATCTGATTTGGTTCTGTAATAAGGTAAACATACCATTTGATTTGTATGCTTTCACCAACAGTTATCATGATAGAGATAGGCAATGTAACAATCTTGACTGGAAAGAAAATACTTTCTGGCTTTCTAATGACTTTTCTCTTCTGAACTTATTGTCTAGTACTTGTAAGCAGAAAGATTTTGAGAAGCAGATGTTGAATATTTGGAGAAGTGTATTTGGTATGAGGAGTTATTCTGACTATAATATGCATCCTTCTTATAATCTGTCAGGAACTCCTTTGAATGAAGCAATCTGCTGTCTTCACCACATCATTCCTGCATTTAAGAAAAACAATGATCTACAAAAGGTGCAGGTTCTTGTCTTGACAGATGGTGAGGCAAACTCTATGCCTGTTGCTAAGAAGTATTGGAGTGCTTATCATAAGCAATGGGATATAGGGACAGCACATGTCTATCCTGATATGTCTTACCTGCGTAATCGTAAAACTGGTATGACTTATAAATTTTCTGGTGAGTACTTCAAGTTTACAGAAGTCTTCCTAAAAGATCTGCAAGCATCTTTCCCTGATACAAACTTTATTGGTTTTCGTATTGCTGCCAGTAGGGATATCTATAGTTTTGTTAGAAGGTATACTATGCTTACTGATAAAATGGTGAAAGGAATTAAGAAAGAAAAGTTCGTATCTATTGATAATAGTGGATACACCACTTACTTTGGTCTTGTTAGTCAAAGTCTTTCTAATGATGTTGAGTTTGATGTTGAGGAAGGTGCTTCTAAAACTAAAATCAAAACAGCATTTGCTAAGAATTTGAAGGCAAAGTCCCTAAATAAAAAAGTTCTTAGTCAGTTCATGGACCTGGTCTGCTGACCAGTTGTCTAACTGTCTCATCTCACCTCTGAGAGGGGTAGAGATGCCCTATACTATCTTTGTTGACCACAGAACACACACTACAAAATCATGGCTCTTTCACCTGAATACATCACCTCTTCACTCACCAATCTTTATGGTTCTGAAGTAGTTGCTGCTGATGTACGTGCCTGGTGTGCAATGAATGGAACTACTTATCAGACTGTGACTAAAAAACTTGATGACTACAAAGTTGGTCGTGGTAAGTGGAATCTGACTGTGCAAGAAAAACTAGAACAAAAATATCAAGCACCAGCAGGACTACCTGCTATTGAGCAAAACCTTATCCCAGAGAAAGATGATACCTTCGTCAAGTTTGGTAATTTCTCTGATATTAAAAAAATTATTAGCTCCAATCTTTTTTATCCATCATTTATCACAGGTCTTTCTGGTAATGGTAAAACGTTCTTGGTTGAGCAAGCTTGTGCCCAACTCAAGAGGGAGTTAATTCGTGTCAACATCACCATTGAAACTGATGAAGACGATCTTATTGGTGGTTTTCGTCTTATTAATGGTGAGACAGTTTGGCATAATGGTCCTGTCATTGAAGCTCTTCAGAGGGGAGCTGTTCTTCTTCTAGATGAAGTTGATCTTGCCTCTAATAAGATTCTGTGTCTGCAATCTATTCTGGAAGGTAAGGGTATCTTCCTTAAAAAGATTGGTAAGTTTGTCCAACCTAAGAATGGTTTCACTATCATTGCTACTGCCAACACCAAAGGTAAAGGTTCTGAGGATGGACGTTTCATTGGTACAAATGTTCTGAATGAAGCATTCCTGGAACGCTTTTGTGTTACCTTTGAACAGTCCTATCCTACTGCTGCTACTGAGCAGAAAATTCTTGAAGGTATTGCTAATGACCTTAATGTGGTTGCCCCTGCTTTCTGTAAGCACTTGGTAGATTGGGCAGATATCATTCGCAAGACATTCTATGATGGTGGTATTGAAGATGTAATCAGCACACGTCGCTTGATTCACATCATTCGTGCTTACAGTATCTTTGCTGACAAGGAGAAAGCAATCAAAGTTTGTATCAATCGCTTTGATGATGAGACCAAAGCATCATTCATTGAACTTTATGACAAAGTAGATGCAGACTTTGATATGAATGTTGACAACTCCACTGAAAGTTGATATGATTAATGCATGGTCTATGTTATATGATGAAATGAATGACCTTGACTGGGTAAGTGCAAATGGGGGGTTTGAGTATACTCCTACTCCCTATGATGTAGCAGAAGGTGGTCTTAATGTAAACATTGGTGTTGGTACAGAACATGATTGGAATGAATTTTGGAGTTCTATGAAAGAAGACGTGATTGAATTTAACCTTGGCAATAGTCAACCTTGGAAGTATAATGAAGAAGAAATCGTAAAAGAACTTCTTTATTATATCAGAGGAACTTATAGTCAACATTATGCTGCTAATGACCAGAACATCCAAACACTAGATTTTATTGAGGCATCTCATGGTGATGGTGAATCATTTGCCAGAGATAACATTCTCAAATACACTTCTCGTTATGATAAAAAGGGAACACCAAAACGTGACATTATGAAGATCTTGCACTATGCTGTTCTTCTGATGCACTTCAATGAAAAAAACGCACCACAACGTGAAATTTACCCACAATGAATATGAAACTGTCTGAATCAACTGTTAATCTGCTCAAAAACTTCTCTTCTATCAACCAATCCATTCTATTCAAGCAGGGTAACAAACTGCGTAGTATTTCAGTGATGAAGAACATCCTGGTTGAAGCAGAGATTGCAGAAGAGTTCCCTAAGGATTTTGGTATCTATGACCTTAATCAATTTCTCAATGGTCTGTCTCTTCATTCTGCTCCTGATCTGGACTTTACTAGGGATGAGTTTGTTGTAATCAAAGAAGGCAAGATGCGTTCTAAGTATTTCTTTGCTGATCCAACTGTCATTGTATCTCCTCCTGAGAAAGAGATCACTCTTCCTACTGAAGATGTATTTTTTGAACTGTCATCTCAGCAACTGGAGAAACTGAAGAAAGCAGCATCTGTCTATCAACTCCCTGACATCTCTGTGATTGGTGAGAATGGTGTAATCAAATTGGTTGCACGTGATAAGAAGAATGATACTTCCAATGATTTCTCTATCATTGTTGGTGATACTAATAGTGAGTTTGTCTTTAACTTCAAAGAAGAAAACTTAAAGATTATTCCTGGTGCTTATGATGTTATTGTATCATCTAAACTCCTGTCACGTTTTACTAATAAGAATGTAAATGTGTGTTATTATATTGCCCTTGAACCTGACTCTACTTTTGAAGCATGACCAAATGGGAAATAACATATAGGATCCCTTCTACAGGGACCAAGTATCATAAAAAAATTGTTGAATGTCGTTACCAACATGAAGCATCTAAAATTGCTCAGGCAGAGATGCCTTCAGCTACAATTTGTGGGGGTGCCAGGCGCATCAATTGATATTCCTATGAGGGTTGTAGGTAGTGCTCTTGTGATCACTGCCTATTTTATTGTCCTTCATGTGAGCGTAACAATTGGTGTGCTTTTGCACTTTGTTGCAGATCTTATATCTGTGCCATACTTTGTAAGAACAAAATCTTGGGATGTGGTCATTATGCTTGCATTCCTTCTTGCTATATCATTATCTAAATTGTGGACATGAATACTGTACCTAAATTGAGACTGCAAAAAATTGCAGAAGAACTTGGAGGAACTGTGGTGTATGTTACTTGTTCTGACAAAACAACTACACACCAAAAAATTGTGATAGAGTATGGACATCAGAAGAAAACAAAATGAACATCTTTGTGACTGACCCTGATCCCTGGCAGTCTGCTGTGGTCCTTCCTGACAAGCACATTGTTAAGATGCCCTTAGAGACATGTCAGATGCTCTCCATTGTCTGCTCTGACAAGTGGGGGCATGGGTTTGGAACCATCCCTAAGGCAGATGGACAACCATACAAGACTGCCTCAGGTGCCTTCAGAAACCATCCCTGCACCATTTGGGCAAATGAGTTTGTGACCAACTGGCAGTGGTTGCTTGCTCATGGAATGGCATTGTGTGAAGAATATACAGCAAGATATGGTAAGGTTCATACTTGTCACAATAGTCTACTTGCAGCAAAAGAAATTCTACCAACTGCAGATCCACAAGGTCGTAGTGGTAAAGAACCAACTCCTTTTATATTTGCAGGACCTGATGAGTTTAAGTTAGATACTTCAATATCTATTTTTGACAAATACAAGATGTATGTTGCATCTAAACCTTGGGTTAAAGATAACTATCTTAAACTTCCACATCGTAAACCTGATTGGATTGATGGACTATAAAATTATTCACAACTTATTAACTCAAGAGGAAGTTAATGACATATATCTAGTAATCAATTCTGTTAATGTAGAATGGCAGCAAGGTTATGAAACTGTTAGAAACCTTGATAACATTCCAACTACAGCAGAATCTGTAAAAGGTTTCAAGAATTGTATAAGTTTGCTACCATACACTGAGATAGCAGACATAATTTTTCAGGCAATTGATAAATCACATGATTGGATAAATTTTACTCTTCCAACAGATAGTGAAACACCCTTTGTCTCAAGAACTCCAACAGGAGGTTATTATAGACCACATCATGATGCATCAAAAAATGGTCATTTTAGTACCACTATATTCCTAAACAATCCAGATGATTATGAAGGTGGTGAGTTACAACTTGATTTGAATGGGGAGATTAAGAATGTAAAATTATCTGCTGGTTCTTCTATCACTTATAGAACTGGTATCCCTCATTGCGTCAATGAAGTGACAAAAGGAAATAGAGATGTTGCAGTCTTTTGGACTAAGACTGAGTTTCCTGATCAGCATGAATGGATGATTATGGGAGGTATTAGGAAGGCCATGAGTTTGCTTGAATGCAAAAATCATGCTAACCTTGAGGAAGCAAGGGAGGACCCCTATTTTGTTCTTGCCACTTTGATGCACAATATTGAAAGGAAAACCTTATCCAAAACTAATGACAACTCGTAATGAATTTGTTTGGGTTGAAAAGTATCGCCCAAAGACAATTGAAGAATGTATTCTCCCTGAAAATACTAAGCAAGCATTCATTGACTTTCTTGGTAAAGGAGAAGTACCAAACCTACTGCTGTCTGGACCACCTGGTTGTGGTAAGACAACAGTTGCTAAAGCACTATGTCATCAACTAGGTGCTGACTATTATATTATTAATGGCTCTGATGAGGGTCGTTTTCTAGACACTGTACGTAACAATGCTAAGAACTTCGCTTCAACTGTATCGCTATCTTCTCAAGCAAAACATAAAGTCATCATCATTGATGAGGCAGATAACACCACCCCAGATGTACAACTCTGCCTTAGGGCGTTTACAGAGGAGTTTATTGGTAACTGCAGATTCATCTTCACCTGCAACTACAAAAACAAAATCATTCAACCCCTTCACTCCAGATGTGCAGTCATTGACTTCTCCATCAGAGGAAAGGAGAGACAGGAAGTTGCAGGACAGTTCTTTAAGCGCACCCAAGAAATCTTGGCTGCAGAAAGTGTTGAATATGATAACAAGGTCCTGGTAGAACTTATCCAGAAACACTTCCCTGATTGGAGACGTGTTCTTAATGAGTTGCAAAGATACTCAGTTAGTGGTAAAATTGATACAGGCATCCTGGCAGCATTCAGCAATGTAAAAACAGATGAACTATTCAAAAATCTCAGAGATAAAGACTTTCCTAAGGTCAGAAAGTGGGTCGTTGATAATCTGGACAATGATCCTACTGTACTTCTTAGGAGTGTGTATGATGCTGTTTATTCACACTTGGAAGGTTCTGGGATTGCTGCTGCTGTGCTTGTTATTGCTAAGTATCAATATCAAAGTAGCTTCGTGGCTGACCAGGAAATAAATATGCTTGCTTGTCTAACTGAAATTATGGTGGAGTGTGAATTCAAATGAATGTAAAAGTATTTCGTATGTCTTCTGGTGAAGATGTGGTTGCAGAATTCCTTGAAGATAAGGATGAGAGTATCATTGTTATGAATGCAATTGTGGCATTTAATCAAGGAAATGGACAACTTGGGTTTGCTCCTTATGCTCCTCTCTTGAATAGAGATGAGAAGGAACTGGAGATCAATAAGAAGTGGATCGTTTACATTGCTAATATCAATGATGAACTGATTGAAAAGTATGAGGAGATGTTCTCTCCAATTAAAACTGCTAGCAAGAAATTGATTCTTTGAATATGACTAATAAAATGAGAAAGCATCAAATCAAAACTCATTGGTATTATTGGTTTTGGGGTGTAGCAACTATTGCTGTAGTTTCTGGACAGTTGTTTATTGGTTCTGGATATTATAATATGTCTAGAAGTATTGATAGACTTACTGGGGTATTTTATAGTGTTACTGAATGATGAAGTCACACAAAACACCTCTTCGTTATCCTGGAGGCAAGTCACGTGCTTGCAAAAAGATTGATCCATACATTCCTGATCTCAGAAACTATGATGAGTTTAGGGAACCCTTTATAGGGGGAGGCAGTGTTGCCATTCACATGACCAAGAAGTTTCCTACTTTGAATGTGTGGGTTAATGATTTATATGAACCTCTAGTAAATTTTTGGAAGCATCTTCAAAAAGATGGTTTTGCTATGAGGCATAAACTTACTGAGTTAAAGTATAAAAACTGTAACCCTAACACTGCTAAGGGTCTGTATCTTTCTTCAAAGGAGTACCTTGCAGAAGGTGGGGATGATGATTTTTGGAGAGCAGTTTGTTTTTATGTGGTAAACAAATGTTCTTTTTCTGGACTGACTGAAAGTTCTTCATTTTCCAAAGCAGCATCAGAAGGTAACTTTTCTCATAGGGGTATTGATAAACTCCCTGGTTATTCAGAGATCATTAAGGACTGGAAGATTACTAATTTGAGTTATGAAAAACTCTTTGATGAGCAATCTGAAAGAACTGCTTTTGTATATCTTGACCCACCATATGATATCAAGGATAATATCTATGGTAAGAAAGGTAATATGCACAAGGGATTTGATCATGATCTCTTTGCAAAAACATGTAACGAATCAGCAGTACATCAACTAATTAGTTACAACTCTGATCAACTTGTTAAAGATAGATTTACTGGTTGGAATACAGCAGAGTTTAATCACACATATACTATGCGTTCTGTTGGTGAGTATATGAGAGAACAAAAGAAAAGAAAGGAACTACTGCTTTATAATTATGGAACTCAAGGATTGGCTTAATTCTATCAACTTCAATAAGGAAAATCTTATTGAAGAAGACTCCACTCTTATCAAAGAGTATCCACCTTTTATTATCAATAAGTGTTTGTCAGGTCACTTAGATTGTGTGTTGTTTGCTAATGAAATGAACAAGTATCATTTCCTAGATAAAGATATGCAATATAGTTTTTATCTAAATATATTGAGAAAGAGGAAGAGATTCTCTCCTTGGCTTAGGAAAGATAAAATAACAGACTTAGACTATGTAAAACAATACTATGGTTATAGTAATGAAAAGGCATTGCAAGTACTGAAAATTCTATCTCAAGAGCAAATTGAATTTATCAAACAAAGACTTGACACTGGTGGAACAAAATGACCCAAACAACTGAACCCCAAGTTAATTGGTCTCAGGATCAAATGGTTGAGATTAAGTTAAATGAACCTGATGATTTTCTTAAAGTTAGAGAGACACTGACAAGGATTGGTGTTGCTTCTAGAAAAGAAAAGAAACTCTATCAGTCTTGCCATATTCTCCACAAGCAAGGTAAATACTTTATTGTTCATTTCAAAGAACTTTTTGCACTTGATGGCAAGTATGCTAATCTGACCATCAATGATGTTCAAAGAAGAAATCGTATTACTAGACTACTAGCAGACTGGGGTCTGATCACTATTGTCAGTGATGACTCCATTCTGGATATTGCCCCCCTTAACCAAATCAAGGTTTTGTCTTACAAAGATAAGAATGACTGGACCCTTGAGCAGAAATATAACATTGGTAAGAGAGGTAAGGTAGAGGAAACCACCTAAATACAACTGAGACCTTTTCGTGCGGTCTCTACGAAAGTCGGAACAACCATACAAAGTGGATGGGTTTTCCCCCTTCCACTTTTTTTCTTTTGTAGTATAATTAGTAATGTCAGATGCCTTTGGGTCTGACACTATTACACTTGCTTTTAAAGGAGAAACATGGGAAGTGCAGGAACAGCGTTAAGACGCTATGGAACCCATAATATGGATAAGTTCCTTGACCAAATGACTAGAAATACAATTGGTATGGATGAATACCTGTCTAATGTTTTTAATACATTTCAGGAAACAAATTATCCTCCATACAATTTGATTCAAGTTAATCAACAAGAGTCTAAATTGGAATTGGCATTGGCTGGTTTCAAGAAAGAAGAAATTAATGTCTACACAGAATACGGTAAACTCGTTGTTAAAGGCGAGAAGAATAATAAAGAAGAGGAAACAACGTATATTGTCCAAGGTCTTGCTCAACGTAACTTCGAGAGGACATGGGCACTCAGCGATGAGACGGAAGTTAGATCAGTTACTTTTGAGAATGGGTTACTAACTGTTCATTTGAGTAAGATTGTGCCTGAGCATCATGCCAGAAAAGACTGGATCTAAATAATAGAGTATCGTCGTCGCATAGACAGCGGGGTAACTGGCAAAATCCAGTTGACACCCCGCTTTTTTATTGGTATAATTATTCTAGGAAAACTATAAACAAATGAGTGTACAATTATTGCTGCTAAAGTCTGGTGAAGACGTTGTTGCTGATGTCCAGGAAATGGTAGTTGAGGAAAAGGTTGTGGGGTATTACCTTAAATACCCTTGCAGAGCTCAGCTTGTAACTCCCAACAACACAGAAGATACTACTATTGGTGCCAAGATTCAATTGACACCGTGGATGCCTTTGGCAAAAGACAAAGTCATTCCTGTCGTATCTGATTGGGTAGTTACAATTGCTAACCCTGTTGGACAACTTGAAAAAATGTATTTGGAAGGCGTAGAAAAGTATGAAGAACGAGAACGTCAAGCTCCTGGTCCTGACCAGTGATTGTATTCTGATCTCTCAGATTGATGAGGTCCCCACAGAACTTGGAGAACCTGATTGTAAATTGACAGAACCATTTGTATTTCATCCAGATGGAACTATGACACCTTGGTTGGTGGATGTGACTAGTCAGAATGTCTTTATGATGTCTTCTGACAAAATCTTGACACTAGCAGAACCTAATAGTAAACTGATGGAGAAGTATGAGAATCTGGTGAAGGAATGAGGTTTTATACTAATGTCCAGATGGTTGGAAACAATATTCTGGTACGTGGCATTGATAATGGTGAGAAAGTCATGTTCAAAGAGGAGTTCTCACCAACTCTGTTTGTTAAATCAAATAGAGAATCAAAGTATAAAACCCTTGAGGGTGAAAATGTAGAACCTATCAAACCTGGCACTATCAGGGATTGTAGAGAGTTCTACAAGAAGTATGAAGATGTGGATGGTTTCAAGATTTATGGGAATGATAGGTTTATCTTCCAATACATCTCTGAGAAGTATCCTGAGGATGAGGTTAAGTTTGATATTAGAAAGATTAATCTTGTAACCATTGATATTGAGGTTCAGGCAGAACAAGGTTTTCCTGACCCAGAATCCTGCTCAGAGGAGTTGTTGACTATCTCTATGCAGGATTATTCTACTAAGAAGATTACTACCTGGGGTAGGAAACCATATACTCCTACACAGGATAATGTAACTTATTATCATTATGATGATGAGATTGCTATGCTCAACTCATTCATCTATCATTGGAACAAGAATCCACCTGAAGTTGTTACTGGTTGGAACTGTCGCCTTTATGACATTCCATACATCTGTGGCAGGATTGATAGGATTATGGGAACAAAGAAGATGAAACTTCTTTCTCCTTGGGGTATTGTTACCATGGATGAAATCTATATCAATGGTAGAAAGTTTAATGTCTTTGACATTGCTGGTGTGACCACACTTGACTATCTGGAACTGTATAAGAAGTTTACTTATACAAACCAAGAGTCATATAGACTGGACTACATTGCTGAGGTAGAACTAGGACAGAAGAAACTAGACCACTCTGAGTTTGATACCTTCAAAGATTTCTACAGAGGTAACTGGAAGAAGTTTGTTGACTACAACATTGTTGACGTGGAACTTGTTGACCGTATGGAAGACAAGATGAAACTGATTGAGTTGGCATTGACTATGGCATATGATGCTAAAGTTAATTATGTTGATGTGATGTATCAGGTTAGGATGTGGGACACCATCATCTATAACTATCTTAAGAAGAGGGACATTGTAGTTCCACAGAAAGATAGTTCAGAGAAGAGTGATAAGTTTGAAGGTGCATACGTCAAACAACCTAAACCAGGTATCTATGACTATGTGGTGTCCTTTGACCTTAACTCCCTGTACCCTCACCTGATGATGCAGTACAACATCTCTCCTGAGACACTGGTGGAGGAGAAGCACCCTTCTGCTACCATTGACAAGATCCTGAACAAGGAACTGACCTTTGAGATGTATCAGGACTATGCAGTGTGTGCCAATGGTGCTATGTTCAGGAAGGACATCAAGGGATTTATGCCTGAGTTAATGGAGAAGATGTATAAAGATAGAAAGGTCTTCAAAGGTAAGATGCTTAAATCTAAGCAGATGTTGGTTGACATTGAAGCAGAAATCAAGAAGAGAGGATTGTAATGGGTTATTTGATTGGTGGTGCAGGTGAAGGACCAGAGCAGGAAATTGTTGCCTCTGAAGATAGTGGTCTCAGTCAATTGACTAATCAGCAACTTCTCAGAATGAGGGATCAGACTGTAAAGGATATTGCAAAGTTCAATAACTTCCAGATGGCAAGAAAGATTGCTCTTAACTCTTGCTATGGTGCTATTGGTAATCAGTATTTTAGATACTATAAGTTAGCAAATGCTGAAGCAATCACTCTTTCAGGTCAAGTCTCCATCAGGTGGATTGAATCTAAAGTTAATGGGTATCTAAATAACCTATTACAAACTCAAGACACAGATTATGTCATTGCATCTGACACTGACTCAATCTATATTAACTTTGGACCTCTTGTTAATAAATTTCTTGCTTCTAGGTCTGGCGACAAAGCAGCAGTTGTGGGGTTACTTGATAAGGTCTGTCAAGACAAACTCGAACCGTTCATTGAGGAGAGTTACCAAGAGTTGGCAAAGTATGTCAATGCGTACTCACAAAAAATGCAAATGAAGCGTGAGAACATTGCAGACAGGGGTATTTGGACAGCAAAGAAAAGATATATCTTGAATGTATGGGATAGTGAAGGGGTTAGATATTCAGAACCCAAACTCAAGATTATGGGTATTGAAGCAGTCAAGTCATCTACACCTGCACCATGTAGAAAGATGATTAAGGATGCTCTCAAGTTAATGATGAATGGAACAGAAGATGAAGTAATTGATTTTATTGAAGACTCTAGACAGAAATTCAATAAGATGCCACCAGAACAGATTGCTTTTCCTAGAGGAGTGTCTGATGTAAATAAACATAAGAGTTATTCAACCATCTATGGTAAGGGTTCTCCCATCCATGTTCGTGGGGCTCTTCTATATAATCATTATATTAAAGAGCAAGGATTGACAAACAAGTATTCTTACATCAACAATGGTGAGAAGATTAAATTCATTTATCTCAAGAAACCAAACATCATTAGAGAAAATGTAATTTCATTCATCTCAGAGTTTCCTAGAGAGACTGGTCTTGACAAGTACATTGACTATGACCTACAATTCCACAAAGCCTTCCTTGACCCACTAAAGGTCATCCTTGATGCTATTGGATGGCATGTTGAGAAAACTGTAAACCTTGATTCATTTTTTGCCTGATGGACTTCTTAAAAGATATTGTAAAAGAGATTGGTGATGAGTATACACAACTTGCCTCAGACATCGA
>Ga0257110_1000034_pt1 | contig 77601 bp, 67 predicted proteins | sample LP_taG_7_FD_190184 | JGI IMG/M metagenome (GOLD analysis project Ga0257110, IMG submission 190184) | Marine microbial communities from Northeast Subartic Pacific Ocean, Canada - LP_J_2015_P26_10m | ecosystem: Environmental > Aquatic > Marine > Oceanic | place: Canada: Northeast Subartic Pacific...
AGATTATCAATTGATGTACCACTATCACCACCACGAACAGGAAGATAGAAATCTTCTGTTAGGTTTTGCATATTGTACTTTAAATTATAATCACCAGTATTTCTATCAACAAAAGGAACTTTCTTCATTTTGTTAATAATTCTTTGCATATAGTTATCAACTTCTGTTGGAGGGATATTACCAATATCAATTTTGAAAACTCTCTTTTCAGGTGCTCTCATGATTCTGTGAATCAACATTGCATCTTCCATAAGAGATAATTGTTTCCACAATCTTCTAGCATTTTCAATCATTGATTTTCCATATGGTAACCAGTTTGTATCTGCTAATAATCTAAAATGTGCAATTTCAAAATTTTCATATTCTTCCTTACCATTTGGGTCTTCAGTTATTTTGAACTTAACTGAGTTTGGGTTGGTTGGGTCTGTTCTTTCTAATCTTTCTGTGTTGTAAACTGAATGAGGTGTTACGTTAACAATACCTTTGCCTTCTCCTACTTCTAAACCTAAGAAGAAATCACCATACTTACACATATTTCTTACCCATGGCCATAAGTTGAATTCAACATTAAGGATATCATAGAATAAGTTATTTAAAATATCTTGTACTTTTTCATTATCAGAGTGAACCATAAGAGTATCACCAAATTCATTCTTTAGTGTAGATTCATCTGCGTATATATCAAGAGCCGATGCTAATATTGGGTCGTTATCCATTGCATCGTAATCTCTGAAAACTTCTCTACGAACTTGTTGGTATGCCATTGATTGTGCACCACCTGCTTGTTCGAAGAAACTTTTTTGTATCTTCGTGTATCTATCTCTTAACGAGGATAGATTTGTTTGTTGTCTTTCATCACCATCAAAAACTTTTCTTTTACCATCCTTATCAACCGTTACGATTGCCTTGGTACGAAAGAGTTTTGTTAAACGTCCGAAAAATGAAGTATCTGCCATTTGTATTTATTTTTTAATTTATAACCTTTATTATTACCATTTTCTACAAGACCAATATCTTGCTTTATGTTTTGGTCCAGGTGAATCACAATTGTGTCTTGCTCTGAAAGCTTTTCTTGCATCTGGATTATTCTTTCTAATCGACATTGTTTTTTCTCCTGATTTCTTTGCGGAGCTTCCACCATGTCCAAAGTTCACCTTTACTACATTTCCTTTGGGGTTATTAACATATACTTTAAACTTTTTAACATCACCTTGCATTGGTTTACCAAGTTTAACTGTCCTACCTTGATACTCAGCTTCGTTTATGTCAGATTTATATTCTTTCATAAATTCAGTAAATTCTTTTACATCTTGATAGTTCTCTACTGTGTATTCTTCACAGTATTCTTGACTTTCTACTAATAAATTATATAATGATATCATAGTTGTTTTGTTCTATACTATAAATATAGAGTTATTTAATTAACCACGTTAGGTCTTCGTTTGTATCACCAACCCTCATTTTCCATGGGTTTTCATCCATAGAATCGTTACCTCCAAATCCACTAGCCAATCCCTCGGTAGCTTGTCCTATCCCACCTAATGCCTGTTTGGTTAAATCCACTCCCTCTTGTCTTAATCGAAGTGCAGTATCTCTAACCCATAATCCAATTGATAATGACATTGTTAAATCATCATTATATCCTTTCATTCCTTCTGCTCGATTGCCATTCCATATAAAAGTAAATAATTCTTCTATCAATCTAGAAGAACGTATCGTTACTGATTTTTCTCTGATATATTGTTCCAATTTAGAAATAATCAAAGGTCTAGTTTTAGCTGTTGTAGAAAAACCAGGCACCATTCCACGTTCTTCTGCTCTGTATTTATTATGTAATTGATTTTCTACATCAACATATTTTAAATCTTTACTCATATAAAATAAGTTCTGATATGACCTATCTATTACTTGTTGAATTACTGCCCAACCAATATTTGCGTTTTCTATTACTAACAATGCTTGATTATATTCAGTTGAAAGAGATACCAAGAAATTTCCAAAATCTTTTGTATCTAATTTTCCTTTATATTCTGCAACTTGTGTTGATTCTTCAATATCAATCACATGACATGCAGAATAATCTCCTCCATCTCCACGAGCAACATCCGCTACTACCATATAAGATTTTGTATAGTTTGGATATTCCCATTTCCATAGGTTTCCATCAAATCCAGTTTTTTCAATTGGTTCTTGTACATATGTTTCTTTATAAAACATTAAAAGTTGAGGATCTATTACTGTATCACCAGAAGAAACAAAATCACAATCACATTCTTGTGCTGCTCCTTTTGGTCCTAATAAAACCTCCTGCTCATCTCTCCATGATTGGTCTCTTTCAGGATGAACACTCCAATGTAATCTAATTGTATTGAATGTATTTGTTTCATCTTCTGCACCTACCCAAGTTTTGTGAAAGAAATTTCCTACACCATTTGGAGTTGATAAGATAATTGCGTTACCACCCGTTGATAATGTAGATTGGGATGATACCCATATATCTTCAATCTTATCAATAAAAGCTGCTTCATCAAATACCAAAAGGGATAGTGCTTCAGAACGACCAGCATCTCCTGCTGCAGAAGTTGCTTTTATCTGAGAACCATTCGAGTATCTTAAGGATAGTTTGTTATCCTCTACTGTGTTTTGTTTTAACCACGATGGTAAGTACTGATTCATTACACGAACCTTCGTTACAAGGTTCTTAGCAACTTCTTGTTTGGTTGCAATTACTAATACGTTAAAATCTTGATTGAATAACATTTTCCAAAGTGAAAATCCAGCAGTTAAGGTAGAGATACCTGTTTGTCTGGATTTAAGGATGATGTTGTATCTATGTTCTGCGAATTGGTCTAAAGTTCTTTCTTGAAATTCATATAAATGAAATGGAATCTTACCACGAACTGGATGTTGAATCATACAATACTTTTTCATAAAGTAGATTGGATCTCCAGCACATTTCTGATATTCAAGTTTTATTATATCCTTGAGTGATTGTTTAGCCATTATTATTTTTTCTTCTTAAATGAAATTTTCCAATACATAGAACCACCGATGTAAGGTTGTATAGTACTATTTACATTTAATGCACCAATATCCAATCCCCACATTTTATCTTGCTTATCTTTATATAAAAGGCCAAACTTTGCATTGTTTATAAAGTTAGTTTGGTCAAATCCAGCACCAACACCATAATAGAATACTCGTTTAGGTAATTCCTTTACTACTTTTGTATTGTATATTGTAGGAACTTGAAAATTCCATATAACATCTCTACTTACTATTTGATTTTGAGATATAGTATCAGTAAGAATACCAAATCCTAAAGTTGGGTTCGGTTTTGTTCCCATTGAATCAATTACAATTTCAGGAGCAAACTCATAAGTTAGTTTTAAAGTATCTTTAACTACATACTTTGAATAATAATCTTCTATTATTTTAAGAGAATCAACATCTGCTGGAATCTCTACTATTTTTTCAACTACTCTATCTACATACTTAGGTACATATTTTTTTACTTCTACAATTTTATTAATAAAAACAGTATCTATTTTTTGTTCTAATAGTTCATAGTCTTTTCCATCTACTTTTACTAAATTTTTTGCAGATTCTCCATCACCACTACATGCTCGCATCAATAGTATAACAACTATTAACCCTATTATTAGTATTTCCTTGAAATACTTTGATAAAATTTTAAAGATAATGTTCATAATTTTTTTCCCTTAATTCTTCGAAGACGTTTTCTCTATTTGTTTCGAGTTCTTCTATTTCCTTATTACCAATATCAATCATTTCTTGTATTTCAGCTTTTACTTCATCTACTGATTTTGGTAATTTCCATTTTTCAACAGTACCATCTTCATTAACATAATCATATTCTTCTTTAACTTCGGTAAGAGAGTGTTTTAGTTCTTCTAGTTTTTGTTTCCCATAAACAATCATCTTAGTCCAAATCTTATAATTCTGATAAGGAACAAATACTCCTTCTACTCTAAGAACAGTTTCTTTTTCAGCAGTACAAGTCATACAAAATCCTCCATTTTGGATAAATCTTATATCGTTATCTGTTTTCTTTACAGTTTTACACGTAGCGTTTTTACAATTATTCTTTTCTTGAAGATATTTTCTTATTTTTTGGAATGCTTCGTGATTTTTACCTGTTTTTAATGTATATCCTTCCTTCTTTTCGAATTTATGATTTTCATCTTCCCACTTATCTCCTATATTACGAGATTCTTTTGCTTTAGTATATCCAACAGTAGTATTTTTATCATACTCACCTGTTTCAACCATATCAACCAACTTTCTTCTAGTTGGATGCATATATTTCTTTTTGAATTCTTTACTCATTGTTACACATTAGGTTATACTTGTTATATATAAATATATAAAAATGAAGAAACCGATAATTTTAGAAGAAAATACCGAGTATCTGATTTACAGATGCAAACGTTCCTGTTAACTTAAAGGTATTACCACCATAAACAAATACAATACCTTCATTTGGTACAATTTTCTTAGAACCACCAATAGATTGTAATCTACCAAGTTCTAATTTAAGTTTTTCTATCTTTTTTGGGTCACCTGATTTCTTAACATCTTTGATTGTCTTATCAATTCGTTTCTTTATATCACGAACTGCCTTATCAGGATTAACTGTTAGTGCAGATGAGGTAAACTCTAACACTTCTGCACCCAAACCTAAGAATATTTGTTCAAACTTCATTAAGTTATTCTTACCAATCTTCTTTTGGTCATCTTTATCTGTTTTCTTAGCCCATTCTAATGTTTTTTCATCAGTAATGTTCTTTTTATCCAATCTAAACTTCTTATCAAAGAATGCCCATCTCTTAACTAACCCCATTTTGGTTTTATTATCAAGTGATGTGGGTGAATTCTTATCAACCCATTGTGACCACCATGCTTGATGGTAATCAGCAACACCATCGGTATCCTTTAAACTAAATTCTTTCTGTAATTTAGATATCTGTGATGAGTATTTGGATTTACTCTTACTTAAACTTTGTGATTTGGGTAAATTAACTACAGGTGGTCCTTGAATAGTGTAATTATCTTGTACATCTTTGTTTACTTGTTTAATCATACCAGCTAATATTCTAGCTGCATCACCATTCTCTCCAATTGCGATTCCATCCATATTAAATTCCATAGTTCCATGAAATACCAATAATGCTTGTCCATAAGGAATCACATTAACTGATGTTGGGTATATTACCTCAAGATTCATGAAACATGCACCTTGTTTGAATACTTTATCTCTTTGTTTTTCAGATAATGATTTAATAGAATCTGAAAGGTCTTTCATTGCAAAGTTATATGCTTTTTCTAATTCACCTCTACCAGCAAATTTATCAGCAACTGCTTTAATATCTAAAGCATTCTCACCTTTGTTCTTTAAGTGTCCTTTATTTCTTGCTGCTACTAATCTTCCATCTCTCCATGAAATAGCTAGTGCTTGGCCATCTGTTTTTTCTCTTGTGAACTCTAATGTACCTTCTAAAGCACGATTTACGATATCTTTAAGTTGTCCAAAGGTTAAATTGATATCAGTATCAAATGGATGAGACATATGCCCATACGCACCACCTTCTTGAAGTAATTTAGATTCATTTATGTTTTCGTTGATTAGTTGTTGTGGTGTTTTAGTGTTTGGTATAAACATTTCAACTAACTTATTATCAATATCACTTATTAACTGTTCTATTTCATTCATAAACTTTTCTTTTTCCTTATTTTTTATCCACACTCCCATTTCAGGTCCTTTAATATCAGATGGTACATCTTTTCCGCCAACAGATAATTTAAACTTTATGAATTTTTTCATATCCTTACCTATAATTTTACCAAACTTAATAATTTGTTCATCAGAAAGTGAAGTTTTATTTTGTAGTTTCTTAAATATTACAATTTCTTCTGATTTGAAGTGCTGTAGTGATACTAAAAATACAATATTATTTCTCTCATCATTGGTATAAGTTAATTTGTTTAATTGTTTTCCTAATACAGATGGAGCATTCTTCTTAAGTAGTGATGAAATGAATAGAATATAATCATTATCCTTGATATAAGGTTTAGATATCTTAAGATTTGGGAATATTAGTGAAGTAAATCCAATCTTATCATTCAACTCCATATACTTTTTAGTATCTTTAGCTGATTTAATTGATTTTATCACTTCATCTCTCACTCTTTCATAACTAACTCCTTTTAGTGATGGATCCTTTTGTAATGCATCAAGTAATTCTTTATCTAAGTTTCCACCCAATCTTGCTTGGAATCTTAGAGCTCTTAATTTTCTCAATGGGTCTTCATCGAATCTCTCTGATGCCTTACCAACTGTTCTGATGTTTTTCTTTTTTAAATCTTTTATACCACCAACTAAATCTACAATCTCTTTTCTATCTATATCATAAAACAAAGCATTGATAGTTAAATCTCTTCTTTTTACATCACCTTCAATATCTGTATAGTCAACAGCGGAAGGTCTTCTACCTTTACCAATATCTTTTCTAAATGTTGCAATCTCATGTCCACCAACTATTACAACTCCAAATGATTTTCCAACTTCAACGGTTTTCATTCCTAAATCTTTTGCAATCTTTAACACCTCATCTGGTTTTGCATCTGTTGCTAAATCAAAATCCTTTGGTGATTTACCAAGTATCGCATCTCTTACTGCACCACCCACCACATAAAGTTTCTTACCATTCTTTTTAAAAGCTTTTTGGATTTTAATAATATCAGATGGAACTTTAAGTTTCAATGTATTCTCACCCAATCTTTGCAATCCTGCAGGTGGTGGTGTTAGTGGGTCATAACCAAAACATCTATTTCTATAATCTTGTTCTGATTCATTTGGTAATCTTTTACATTGTTCATCTAAACCACTTCTATCGTGTTTAGAGAATTTACCTAATTTATCGAATGCTCTGAATGATTTTAGTTTATTTACTTTTTTAGGTGTCATTACAGATAGTTGTTTATATCTCATATGGTTTTTAACAATGTAAAATACATTTGCTGGATTACCACCAACGGATTCTATAAACTTTTTATACTTCTTTACTAAAGATGCAGATACTTTCTCATGTCCAAAGTGTGTAATGTGTCCTTTCTTTGGATGAATACCAGCAGTTTCATCTTTTCCTATATCATGGAACATTGCTGCAATTGCAATATCAATATCATCTTCTTTGATTGAACGATTTACAACTACGATTGTGTGTTTAAGTACATTACCTTCAGGATGTTTATCTACTCTTTGACCGAAGTTCTTTAGATTGTAAACTCTTTTTTGTAAATCCGAAGGCATCTTTTTGAATAAAGATTTGAAATCTGTGATTCCTAAATCTTTTAATCCTTCTTTGATTGGTTCATATCCTCTTTTCTTAGTATCTTTTTCTTTGTTTTGATGTCCAGGTTTTTTACCATCATCATCAAAATCAATTGTATCTGGTTCAGCCATTGAACCTCTTTTTGCATATGATGAATATGTGTGATGTTTATTGAAATCTTTTTCAGCTTCTGATGATGGTTTACTAATCTTTACGCCTTTAAACTTATCTGTTACCTTAGTTGGTAAAGATTCTTTTAAGTTTGTTATCTTACTTGTTTTTTTCCAAGCCTTTTTATCAAATATAATATCATCCTGTACTAACAGTATCATTAATGCTCTACCAAACTTTAATTTATCTTTAATGTGAGTAAATTCTTTATTATCTTTTCTAGCCCACTTATACCATAATGCTGATAGAGTTAAAAACATCTTACCACCATTATCTTTATTTTTTATAAGTTCTCTTTTGAACATACTTCTATTTTTGTATGCATATTTTTTAAAATCTAAATACACAAACTCATTAGGAGTATTCATAGGAATGGGTCTACCTTCTTTTACAGTATTGTATTGATACTCTTTATTGGAATCTGCAGATTTTCTATAATCTTTATTTCTTTTATCGAACCTTTTCATATCTTCAGGTCCAGCATATCCTATCATTAGTTCATTGAATGTAGTTTTTTTAATTATCTTGCCTCTGATTGCCTCTTTGTGTACTTCCCTTTTCTGTTTAGTAGTAAGTTTATGATAATCAGGACCAAACATCTTATGTGCAATTACATCTAACATTTGAATCACTTTAACACCTCTAGTAACTTCCTTTTTACCTTGTGGATGTGCATTTGTTGGTGAATCTTCATTCTTTTTTTCAAATTTTTCAACTTCCTTTGCACGTAATGCTGGTAAAAATCTAAATTTTGCTCTTTTTCTTACTCTACCTTTTTTTCTCACCACATTTTTATGAACTACTTGAGTTTGTGCAATAGATAAATCAGCTTTCTTAATACCAGGATATAATTCTTCGGAGAATTCAGCATAAACTTGTCTGTATGCCATCTTGTAAGCAATCTTCTTAAGTTTAGAAAGAGGTTTTCTACGTTTCATTGTTCTTGCTCTTCTTCTAGCAATTTCCTTACCCTTCCCTGCCATTGCTGCTTTTCTTCTCAATCTATCAGCAGGTCGCATCTTTCCTCGTTCATCGAGTTCTTCATTCAAACCCATCTTCTCTCTCCACGAATCAAATGCATCATAATCATATTCTTGTTGTTGAGAATCCCATCCACATGAATGACATAAATACTTTTCACTATCATCAGATTCTATTTCCCATTGATGATTACACTTTTCACACTTTACTTCTGTTCCTGCAAGTTCAGCAATAAATCCTTCTTTTATCATTCTGAAGTTTACTACTTTTCTACCATTGATTGTTGGCATTCCATGTTCATCTGTACCGATAGTTTTAATAACTGTTTTCTTATTCTTAAATCTACCAGTTAAAATAGTGTCTCCAACACTTACAGGTAATGTAATTGCTTCTTTTAATGAATTTTCAAATTCATCTTGTGATTTTTTATCACCTTTTTGAGAATCTAATGATTGTTCTTTTTCATCTTTATTAGTTTCCAATCCTTTTACTATAGAATATCCTACTAACGATGCTTTTCTTGTTACGTGTTTGAACCATTTAGAATAAGCATCACTTGAATAGATATCTACTTGGTTAGTTGCAGTTTGTGTACCAAGTACACCTGCTGGAAATGGAGTTACTGCTTTAACAGGACCATTTGGATATTCTGGATGTTCGTAATAATCTTCCAATTCCTTGGTAGTTATCATATTTACAATTTCATATCCTATTTTTGCAGCTCGTTTTGCATTGATACGAGAAAATACTTCATAGTTTGGAAAAAATATATTTGGCCCATCATCTGATTGACCGATTCCTACTGCAGAAGATTCATTTATCATCCATTCTTCAATTCTTTCTTTTGAAATGAAAATACCTTCGTTTAATTTATCAGTAATCATTTTAAAGATACCTGAATTAAACTTTCCATAAGCTCGTTTCTTAAAGAAATCTTTTTTATGATCATCAGAACCATTTGATAATCCATTTCTTACTTCAGTACCACTTACTGCACCACCAGACATTGGAGCTGCATAAACATAACCCCTATCTCTATATCCTTCCGATGGGTCTCCTTTGTATGTTTGAAAATATTTTCCACTATCAGGTCTTAATCTACTCTTATCTTTCTCACCAACAACAGTTACAAATGCAGTTGTTTCTTCATCGAACTTTTTAAGAATTTCTGTGGGTTTGTATGGGTCTCTAACTTTATGTATTTTGGATTTTGGAATTCCAAACATAGTAGTCATAATTTTCACCTTCTCTTTGAAGTTAAAAGGTGATTTAGGTAATTGTACCTTATCAGATGTACCAACATAAACGTTATCCTTACCGAACTTTTTTACAAGGTGTTGGTAAGTTCCATAGTGTCCTTTATGCATAGGTTGAAATCTACCTACATAAATAACTACGGTCTTTTTAATAGGATTATCATCCTCAAGTAGTATTTGCTCTACTAAGTATTTTGAAAGTTCGCTCATATGAATTATACAGTATCATTATATAAATATAAAGTATTGAATAATTAGTGATTTTTATAGGTAAATGGATCTCTCTTGCGTAGTTCTTCTAACTTTTTTTTGTATATCTTATCTAATTTACGTTTCTTAAGATAAGTTTTAATAATTTTTACTATCTTCATAATTTTATATTTTTTGTATTATTATCTATTTTGAAAGTATTGGATTTGTACAAGGCCATTGCATGTTAAATTTATTACTATTCCATTTTATTTTTTGTTGTTTATTTAAATCGTTAAATTCGCCATCATATGCGAGTTTACAATTTATGATACTTTCCTCTTTCATTACATAATACCCACTTGCAAACATAGGGGGAATTAGTGCTTGAGTACCAGTTTCTGGTGAAAGTATAAAAGATTCGGATTTACCATATTGTGGATTATTATTTATATTACCCCCTCTTAAATCTAATACTACTAAATGAATCGTACCATGAATACATGATAATAATTTCCAAGTTTTGTTATCATAATACATTCCTCGTAAAACTCCATCTTTTGATTTACTGTATGTATCGTGTTTAAATTTTAGACCCATGTTTCTATCAGCTGCTGGTAAAATTCTATCATAATAATCCGAATGATATATTGTTGATTCTGAACCACCACGTTCATAATTAGTTGATGGTTGTATTATTTTTACCTGATTTAATATACTTCCATGATAAAAATGAAAATCATTCCAATCTCTTTCTTTATAAAATATACTACGTCCTTGTGCCATAACTTTGCTTTTGTTTTTTAATAAAGGAATCCCAATCTTCTTGTGTTCCCCAATCAATGAAATCTCGTGTACTTCTGTTGAAAAATGTTTTTCCATTTAATAACATCTTAAAAATTACATGTGATATGTAGATTTCTCCTTCTTGTTTTATGGATTCATATGTATCTACAAATTCCATTGCATCTGAAAATGTGTATAACCCACAACAGAAATCCGATGAAATTACATTCTTCTCCACAATCGTTAAAACTTCACCGCTATCATTCTTTTTTATATATGATTTATTTCCAGGTGTTATGTTTGTACAATTATTTAAAGAATATGTACAAACTTCGTTTTTACCAATCTTATCTATTTTAAAATAATCATCGGCATCCTTAATAAATATAGAACCTGTTATATTCTTTTTCTCAATTGCCTGTGAAACTGTATCCGATGCACTATGTGTATCGTTTTCAAGTAGTAATAATTCGAAATTTAAAACATCCTTAAATTGTAAATTTACCAATTCAATAAGTTCACTTGTTAAATGTCTTTTTAATGCAACTATAATAATTCGGTCAAACGTACTTAATGGTAATCCCTGAATTGATTCGAATACCATTAAATTACCACTCGGGTGTTCAAGTAACCATTTTGGTAGTTCAGTAGTAAATCTACTACTTTTACCTGCACATGGTATTATAAGATTTCGCATAACTTATTAATATTAGTTTGTAAATATTTTTTTATTTCAACATCATTCGTATATGGATAAATACGTTGTAAATTAATTATTTGTAACAATTCATATTTTTCTATTGGATAGTTTTCTACCAACCAATCATCAATATATGATAATCCAAGTTTTATTTTAGATAAATCAGTTACACTACTTACCATATTTAAAGACCAGTACAGATGTGTATCTTGTCTTAATTTTACTAAGTCCATAGTTGGTGATTCAATATATGAATCTAAAAAATCTATTAGATATATTTCATCTGTAAATATCATGTTTGAAAGAGTCATATCTCCATGCGCCAATCCTACCTTTATTCGTATATCAATCTCATTATCTAGTAGTGGTAACAAAGTATCACCATTTGGTAATGATTTTAATTTATTCTTTAGTATCTGTATTGGTAACGTGGTTTCTCCAATAATACGCTCTTTGAAGTATCCATCGAGTTTACGTATTAATCCATCTAAATCTCGTTTAGTTGCTAAAGTAAAGAATTGGGAAAATGATTCTCCTTGGATATATTCCATTAAGAAGGAATCATTATTTATTTCAATTACGTTAGGTGATTTAAAGTAATTAGATTTAAATTCTTTTTGTTTTAGTGCAGACTTTACTAACCTAATATCACCAGTTGATGCAGATTTAGTTACTACGTTTTCATGTAGTTTTAAATTATAATTACTATGTCCTTTTACTTTAAAATCCACTTGTAATCCTTTAAACTATCTGTAATACACAATCTTACCCATTCATCTCCTCTATCAGGTATTATACAATTCTTTCTAAATATAATATCCTCTGGTAATGGTGGTAAATCACTTTCTTTTATATGTAACCAATTTGCTTGAGATGGAATTGATTTAATACCTCTATTATATAGTTCTATCATAAGTTTACCTCTCACAGATTTTACTGATTCAATATATTCATCAGCAAACTCTTTATTTTTTATCAATGTTTCTACCCACTTATATGTTTGACCTGTTATTTCGTACATATCTCTAAATTGTACCATCTTTTCAATATTCTGTTTTTGAGAAAATACACATCCAAATCTAGTTCCTGCAGAACCATATGCTTTTGATAAAGTTCTTGTAACATATAAATTGGGATATTTATCAATCAAATCAATACAACTTTCTTCATCTGAAAATTCTATATATGCTTCATCAACTAAAGTTGGTTGTCCTATATCTAATATCTTAATCAAATCCTCTCTACAAATCACATCACCAATCGGTGAAGATGGATTTGATAATACTACAATAGAATTACTTGTAATTTTATCAAGGAATTCTAATATTGGAAATTTTATTACATGATATGGAACTTTTACTATTTTTGTATCGTGCATTTGTCCATAAACATCGTACATTGGAAATGATGGCTCAGTAACTACTAATCGTTTTTTTCCCCAAAACCAATGTCGGTTTGAGTTTGCTTCAAAAAAGTATTTTATACATCTGTCAGAACCAAATCCCATAAGAAAATGTTCATATCCATAAAACTCAGTTAATGCTGGTTTTAATTTATTTACATTAGGATAAAATTTAATATCTTCTTCTGTTAATGATTTTTTATAATCTTTAAATACCTTTCCCCAAGATGAATTTCTTTCTGCAGAATGTAATCTTAGTTTATCATGTGGTACTATAGGGTGAAATTTTCTTTTAATCATTTGAATCTTCCTTTATAATAATCGTGATTATGTTCTTGTTCTTTATTGAATTTATTAAGTTCAATATACTGATTCTTCTGACTTAACATTGAGAATCTTTTTATTTCCGATAACATAGATGGTGTCATAGATACTTTTCCATCTCTAGTTTCATCTATTTCTAATATTGTAAAATGTCTTTCTAGTACATCTATACCTTGGAATATAGCTAATTTTGCAGTAAGTAAATTATCTTCATGTGGATTAGAATGGTCACTATAACCAACCTTATCTAAACCAAAATAAAATCTATAAAAGTCTATATTTTGTAAGTTGGCTTTTTCTAAAGGAGTTGGGTAAACACACGTACATCCCAATAAATAAAAGTCTATATCCATCTCTTTTAGGTTAGATACGGTTTTACTTATTTCATCTAAAGTTAAACTTGATGCAGAAAAGTATAATGTTTTGAACTTTATATCTTTTAATAATTTACCATATCCAAACGCAGGTATTGAGTATCCAGATAGTTTCAAATTATCATAACCCAATGAATTAAAATATTCTGTGTGTCTTGGTGTGAATAATGTAGTCATAGATTCTACATCATGTTCCTTACATTTATCTATAAAGAATTTTTCATCTTCCCATGATAATTCAATACCCTTTAATCTTTGGTACTCTTCCTTATATGGTCTAAACTCTTCATACTCTTCTCTCTTAGTAAACGTATCTGCTTTAATGGATTGTATTTTTAATATATCACTATCCACAGCTGCAAACTCTATCATAGATTCTAAAATAGCTCTATCACCATTGTGATTTTGACATAACTCTGAAATTATTTTCATAACTAATTCATTTTTTCGATTACTCTATTATATGCTTTTTCTTGAGATTCCAATGCAGTACCCCCAACATGTGGTGTTATTATAATTTTATTATTTTTTATTGATAATAAAATAGAATTTTTAACACTATGTTCATTTTGGATAACATCAGTTGCATATCCTTTTATTTTATCTTCATCTATTAGAGTTAAAATATCCAATTCATTGATAATCTCTCCTCTACTTGTATTTACTATATATATTTCTTTTTGGAATTTTGATATATATTTTGAATCTATCATACCAATATTTTCATCACGCAAATCTACATTTATACTTAAGAAATCAGTTTCATTAAAAAATTGACTATCTGTATAATTTATATCTGATGTGTATACATTTTTAAATATTGGTTTACAGATGTGTTCAATCATTTTTCCTAATCTACCATATCCAAGAATACCAAGAGTTTTTTCATGTAACTCTACAATATTTTTTGTATTTCTTGGTAGTGATAACATTAAATATAAATTGTGTTCGGCAGTTGACCATATGTTTTCCAAAACCTTATCATTTTTAATTGAAATAACAGGTATTGATACATCTATATGATTTGTTCCAGTTGATGGGGATACTACCATAGATATTTTTGTATTTTTTATAAAATCATCTGTTATTTGAAACTTTTGGTAATTTGGTGCAGAAAACAAATAATCACTAGTTTGTATACTATACTTTTGTTCCAATTCTGTTAAGTCTGATAAATCTAAACACTTGTATTTAGATTCAACATTTTTTTTAAAATTTGGTAAGTGTTTGTATGGTGTTAAAAATGCAATTCGTTTCATGGTGTGTAAAATGATTTTGGTAAAATCCATTCTTTATAGTTTTTACCAGTTTTCCAATATTCATGCTCACAATTTATTATTGCAATTTTATTATCATCACTTCGTGTCATAGATACTTCAGAATTTATACAAAATAAAAATTCATGTATATCTCTATCATTTATTCCAATTACATGCGTTTCCATATACATACAAATTCCACTAAAATTATTTTTTGTTACCAACTCTTTCCAACTATCAACGGAAGGTCTAATAAAACATTCATCAAGTGGTGAGTAGTGAGGTTGAAAGATAAAAGTTTTAGAATTAGAAAATACTTCTTTCAGTAATTTTTTATTTTCATATAAAAAATTGTAATATTTTTGTACTAATTTATATTCATCGGAATTCCATTGATCAGTTTGATTAGAAATACCCAAATTATTTAAGTTCTGACCAGTGGAAATTATTTCATTATAACTATTATATAAATCTGATATATTTGATTTGTATTTTATGTGATTTGGATATCCTTTCTTGTGTTTATTATGGTTATAGTATAAATGTTGTTGGTTTATTTTATTTTTATTATCTAACAAGTGTACGTTACTCGTGTATATGTTAAATCTGTTATTTGATAATAATTTATAAAAGGAATTTATAGATTTTAGTGATTTAGATTTATATGAATCAGATGAATGGTGGCTACGATATACTCCTCCCAAAAAAGATTTACCTTTAATACTAAAACACTTTAGTATAGTAATATCAAATTCTTTGTGTTTTTTAAATCCCCTATCATAGTCAATACCCTCAATACTTGGTGTTGAGAAAGTGGCTACTATATTATTTTTATCTACATTAGAATTTGGTCTATAAACTTTAAGTAACTGCTCAATTGTTTCAATTTTTGTAATATAGTTACTGACATTCATTTTGACATTATGTTCCTTCTTTACATAAATTAATACGTTTTTTAAATTGGTTCGTGTAAAAACACTACCTTGTGCTCTTGTTTGACCTGGATGAATTATAAATTCATAATTATCGATTGAATCATCATTAAGATTTATTATTGTATTGTAATGTGATTCATCATTTGGTTTAAAACTTACATGTAGTGGCAAATTTGTATCGAAATCACAATCAAGTAGTTCATTTACTATATTAATTCGTTGCCTTAATGTATATGGTGCATCACCACGTTCAAAATATTCATCTATACGTTTGAATGCATTTGAGTAATCATCAAGTGATTTAAATAATCCTGTATTATCATACATCCAATTATTTCTTACATCGGTATTTGTTGAAGTTTGTGCTCCACAATCTTTAGCTGCAACTGCCCATGGTAATGATGTAACATGATATATATCTTGTTTTGATAAAATTTCATTTATCATAGATTTATCATACTCTGATATAATCATAATTTATATTTAGTTACTAGTTTTTATATTTTCTAACATTGGTACAAGTTCTTTATATGAACAATTTTTACAATGAGATGTTGGATTGTTTGTATTACATCCATTTTGTACATTTTGAAAATCTTCTGAACTTCGTATATCATCTAAACTTTCTTCAAATAGATTTCCGAATGGTTCAGCTGCGGTATTTAAACAACACATCTTTACATTACCCTCTACGGTTGTATATAATCCTTCATTAACCCAATAACAATCTTCATAATCCCATTTAGATTTTCCTTTTACATTATCACCCCAAGATTTTAAATACTGTAGTTGTTCATTGGTATATCCACCTGGCATACTCTTATCTTCACTCCAATCTTGTGCAATATTTAAACGAAGTTCTTCTAAACCATATCCATCTACGATTTCATCACTTACTCTCTGTATATCACTTACGTTTTGAGGATTGACAACATAATTACAAGTTACCCTACATCCTCTTCTATCCATTTCTTTAAAATCACCTAGAAATGATAATAATCTACTCCACTTTGCAGGAGAACGATCTCTTTCGTAACTTTTATCATACCCATCAATTGAAAAGTACAATAAATCAATATATTGTAATGCATCTTGAAAGCGGTCTCTCAATGGCCTTCCTTCACCAATATTATATTGACAATTGGTTGCAACTATTAAGAAAGCATCTGGAAAATATTCTTTAAATATTTTACATACTTCATTAAATTTTGGATGTAACATTGGCTCACCCATACCCATTAGTTTAGCTTCAGTTATTGGATGATGTTTTATACTTTCCATTAATGTTCTAAACTTTTCGATAGGCATATGTTTCAATGCACCGATTACTTCATCTCTATTACAAAATGAACAAGCAAGATTACAATAGTTTGTAGTTTCTAAGTAAACATATGTGATTGGTTTATTCATTATATATAAGTTTTGCTAATTTAAAATCCAATTCAGTATCTACATCAATCAGTTCATTTTCACTCCAATCTATTACAAGTGGAAATGGATTATCTTTTGTATTTGGAAACAATTCCCATTCAGATAACATATGACTTTTTTCATAAAATACTAAAGAGTGTGTGGCTGAATAAACCCAAGGTCCTGCAGTTGTAGATAATCTATCATTAGCTTTAAAATTTATTGGATTTTTTATTTTATCCCAAAAAAAGTTTCTTTCTTTCTGAACCGTTATTGCACTTTTGCAATCAGATTGTTTAAACCAATCTATTAATTTCTGCAACTCTTCTACTTTAACAAAAGGTTGACATGGATTATAATTAATGATATAATCAGACTTCACTTTATTAAGATGATCATACATTATAGAATGGGGTGCATTTCCAGGTTTAACTGATTCATAACTTCTATGTAATATATCAACACCATCTATGATGTGTTCTTTGAGTTCTTCATCATATGCTGCTAGATACTTTTCATCTACATTATTTAATTCAGATAAGTTTGATAATGCAATATCAATTAAAGTATTACCATCTCCCAAATTACGTAAATGTTTATTAGGACAACGAGTACTATCTTTTCTAGCGTGTATTATAATTGCTATTGTTTTCATTTAATATGTTTCTATTAATTTATTATTAATATAAAATTGTAATTTTTTATTCTGTTTATCTATAATCATTTTTGCGTTACCTTCACCAAAATAATTACCCAATTTCATTTCCCATTGTTTGTTTGATAAATCATCAATAGTAATATAGTTACTGAATTTCTTATATGGGGATTGTACAAATATTGGAACTGCACTACCCAATGATGATAAAAATAACATCCTATGAGTACCCCTATCTAACATAGAACTTGTACTATTATAACAAATTGGATATATTATTCCATTTTTTTTCATATTAACATATTGCCTTTCATCCAAATCAATTCTCCATGCAAATTCTTCATACGTTCTAAAGAAGTTTGTTATTGAAATTTTAGTAGGATATTTTATATCAAAAAGTGCAGATACTTCATCTATCGATTCTTTACTTAAATCTGTTTTATCAATCTCTTTTATAAATTCCCTATATATTTCTATATTTGGATTTGAATGTACGGCTTTCTGATATTTATCAAAGAATATACTTGGAATTTCTAAATACATAAAAGAATCCCATGTTTTATTCAACCCAGTCATATCCATTGATACCACATCTGATTTAGTTACAGTTTCCGTATTATCATCATTTCGTATCCAATGACATTTAGGAGGATATCCCCACCAAAATCCACCATCATCCTTTTTATCAATATCGGAATTAAATGGAACTGTATTAGTTCCATCATTTTCTTCTGATTCTAAATTATTTTGTATTCTAAGCTCTGTTTCATTATACAAATCAATAACCTTCTGATATGGTATAATATCAAATGGTTCAAGGTGTTCAAATACATCAAATAAATATTTTACTTTACTTTTCTTCATTTATATATCTATATAATTCGTTTGCAAATAATACATGCCCAGCTCTACTTGGATGTGCAGGTGTATTTTTATTTGATTTCCATTTATCTTTTTCAAATAATGATTTATCATTAAATTCATGTAAAAATGATGAAATATTTTTTAAATCAAATCCCCAATATTTAGTTTTATCTATTAAATCAATTTTATCATATTCTTTAGAATATACCATAGATTCAAATGCATCAACCATTATATAATTTATATTATTATGTTCTAAATACTTTTGAAGTATCATTATAATATTTTGATTGTACATCGAATAATAATAATCATCATACATATCTGTTATGTAAAACTTTATATACCCATCCATGAAGGATTGTAGCTCAGTATTTTCTGGATGTTCTAATCCAGGTATTAAACTTTGTTTGATTTCGATTCTACTATCTGCGATACCGTTTATTCTATCTCTTTTCTTAAAATTAGAGGGAAAGAACGATGGAGTATCTCGTAACGAAGAAGTAAATGATATTAATACAAAATCATCAGAAGTTATTGATTCGCTGAATACCTTATTAAGTATATCAATATTAGAACAACCATTTTCTCCTAAATTTAGATAATCACAATTAAACTTATCTGCTAGTAATTTTGTGAAAGAATTACTTCTTCTAAATTTATTACAAATCTTTCTAGCCTCTGTCTTATCATCTCCAACAGAATTATCAAATATTTGTTGTTCGTATTCTCTATCAGTTCCCAATCCTACTGTAAAACTATCTCCAAATGATACTATTCGTTTCATATTTCTAAATATTTTGCAAAATTATCAAAATCTAATAAATTATAATTAGACCAGTCAGCTGATTCGTATACTCCATCCAAGTCAGATAATTTAAACGCGTTCCAATCATCTACTAGTACTATAGGAAATAATTTAGCAAAATGCTCAGTAACTACGTTTCTATGGCATATTGGAACTATTTTAAGATATAAACACTCCCACATCCTATGACAATCTATTCCGTTTCCTTCTGGACTTAAACAGAACTTATATCTAGCTAAATCTTTAACGTACTCTTTAAACTTTAACCGTTTACTTTCATTTAAATTTAATCTAACTCCGGCTGCATAACATAACGGTCTCCAGTATTTTCTCTGTCCTCCTATAATTTCAAAGTTAAAATACACCAATTCTGTTTTAGGTATATCGTTACTAATTACTGAATTAAAGTAATCCAAATCTCCCCACTCCCATCTACTATTAGCTAATCCTATAGGAATAGGAATTAATCTCTCATGAGTAGTATTTACATTTTGACTATATATTTTTTTAATATTGGGTATATCAAAAAGGATTTTATGAGCTTCATCAAAAGAATCATCAGACTGATGTAGTATTAAATCAAAAGGGTTTTTGAATTTTTTAAGTTTATCAATGAACTCACTTTCAAGCAATTTAGGTTTAAATCTATTCAAAAGAGAACTATTTGCGTATACTAAAGAAGGGTTATTATAATTCTCAAAATCAAATTCATCGATATCCAACCATAAACTATCTGCATTACTACTTTCGAAAGTTGTATGTTCTTTTTTACTAATCCCTACATGACAAATATCTTGCCATTTTTCTCCTGATATTATATTCATTTTTGAATTCTTTTATTTTCATCTATAATAAACTTAAAAATATTTAGATTCAGTTTTTCTTTTTCTACAAATGATGATAGGGCAGATACATCTTTTGGTAAACACGAACCACCAAATCCCTTAAACTCTTTACTATAACCCAAATATTCATCTTCACCTACGTTTTCTAATAAAAATGCATTTAGTACTTGATTATAATCTACACCTAAATGGTTACTAAGTTCTCCATATGTAGTTGAAAAGATAGTTCTTAAAGCTTTATAAGAATTAGAATAATATTTAGCGAGTTCTGATTCTGATGGTTTTACTTGTGTAACTGTTTTAGGATAATGTCCATGAGAATTAACTACATCTAAATATGCTGATTTATGAGTAGTTCCTACGATAAGTACATTGTGGTTTTTTGTAAAATCTTCATATCCACATCGTTCTCTTAAAAATTCAGGTACATGTGCTAGCTTTAAATCTTTATACTCTTCTTGTAGTTTTGTAGTAGTACCTGGTTGTGTTGTGGATTTAATGGCTACTGTTCCTTTATATTCATACTCTGATAATTTCCTTATTAGTTGTTCTACTATTGAAACATCACACGAACCATCTTTATTTTGTTTTGTAGGAACACATATATAAATTATATCACTATTTAGAGTACCCTCTAATGAAGATTCAGGTATTTTAATATCATAAACATATACCGAATGGTTTAGTTCCTTAAATGCTTTTGTAATTGCAGTACCAACCATTCCATAACCTATAACCCCTACATTCATATAACCTTTTTTAAGTAATCAGATATTTTTTCATACGCATTAAATTCGTATGTTTTTCTTTTATATAAATATATATCTAAGATATTTTGGATATTTTTTAATGAGAGTTCATCACTAATATTATGAGAAATACCAAGTCCCATTTTTTCTATTAATTTTGCAGTTTCTATTATTTCAGATGAATCTGTTTTATCATAAACACAGATTGGAAATGTACCGTTTTCTATACAATGAGTTAACATTCCTATTCCAGGTCTGATTATGAATATAGAATCGTTATCACTATCACGTAAGTCATTGGAAATCAGATACTTATCTTTATATTTGTTAGAAATTTTGTTAAAAAAGTTTGTATAATTATCTAAGTACGATAAACTTGGCTTTACAATTACAATTTTTTTAAAATTTTTAGTTTCTTTTACTATCTTATATTCACACCCCCACCCAAATTGTATTTTATTTGAATGTGTTTGTAATGTGCCAGTTTCTACATACTTGTTGGTAATTATTCTTGGTGTGGTTTCTTGAATTAAATTAGAATCAAATGTACTTAGTTCATTTATACCGAATTTATTTAAATACACATCATGCCATAAAAAAGAGCCCATTAAAATTATATCTTTTCTATGAAGTAAAAGTCCTGCTACATTATCACTCACAACAATATCATAATCAAACAAATGAGTTTTGTTTTCATTTATCCAATCCATGTATTGTTTAAAATAAATTTTATTATTTTCAAGTACTTTATCCCATCTTATATTTTCAATATTATAAAATTTAAAACTTATAGAAAGTTCAGATATTTCTTTATTAAATTTATCGTATTGGTATTTTTCACAGAATATAGTTACATGAAAGTCTTCTAATAAATTCTTAGAAACTTCTATAACTCTTTTTAAGTGACCATATCCATTTGAACATGTAAAAAATGCTATTGTTTTCATTATAGTTTATCAATATTCCAAACCTTCATCATTTCGCCAACAATTGGCTCATAATAGTCAACATAGTTTTTAGAATGATATCTAGTCTTTACTATTGTTTTGATAAGTTTATCAATCAAATTAGAATCAGATGAGTCTTTAAAATATTTATCTTTAAACTGAATCATTTTTTCTTTAGATTCAAATTCTTCATAATAAACATGTGTTAGTTGATATTCCTTTTGTATAGAGTGTATCATCTGTATTTCGTATGTAAAGATACGTAATATGGTGTTCATCCATTCGATTGAAGGAGATACTGCTATTGGTAAATGTGTTCCTAAATATATATGTTCTGCCTCTATCTTGTTCAACATCTTATCATGGAATATTTTCATGTTTTCAGGCGTTTGTGATTCTACATCTACAAACAATCCCTCGTTTATTAAATGTTGCCACAATGGAAGTGATAATAAAACATTTTCTTTATTTTTACGTTCTAACATTATGATATTGTACTCTTCTTTTAATTTTTCAAACCGATTGGTAGAATATAAAAATGATATAACAACAGGATTGTTTAATAGAATGATATCATAAATTCCATCTTCATGTAGCATCTGTGATTCAAATTGTTCTATTAAATTATTTTGTGTTTCATCAAAATTAATTTCTCCAATATAGTTATGTGGAAATTCATCACCAATTACATTTAATATAATGCTTTTTAATTGTGTACCACCTGATCTATAATGTGATAGTATTATAGTTCCTTTTTTGTTTTTATCTATTATCATAATTTAAATTAGTTTTGGTTCATACCATTCTCTAAAATATTTATTCATAGCTCTATGCCCCTTTGGGGTTAGCAAATCTAAATCAGTAGGACAGCCATCTTTTATTAGTGTTTCAAGAAAGTCAGTTCCAACAATGGGAGTTATACCATAAAGATTACAATATTCACCTATCAAAACACCTGGTCCCATTATTTGGTAATTTTTGTAATTTGGTATTTTTTTATTTATTTTTTGTTGTCTATAAAAATATATGTTTATCATTAAATCCATAGTATATGAGTTTGATAAAAATACACAATCGTTTATATTAAACATACCAAATTCATGAGGCATACTACTACCATGTGTTGTAAATAATTTATTATTTGAATATGTTTCTTTAAAATAATCAAGCTTTTCTAAATTATTTTTTTCTTCTTCTAGTGTAGGCCATGATGGTCCAAAGTGGGGATTAAAAATAACATCAGGTCTAGATTTAACAACTATATCATATTCAAAATTATTTTCTAGTTCATATTCACGTTTTAATAATATAGATTGTGAAAATCCATAAAACAAAGAACTCCAATGGTCGTTATCATAAAAAAAATATTGTTTTTTAGAATCGAATATTGATTTTTTAGGTTTGTAAGTTTGAATAAATCTATCATATTCTTCTTTATCTATATCTCTATTTACATAATCAGCGCTGATATGTGTTCTATCACCGCTATAATTCCACGTGTGAGTGAAGTAATCTACTTGATGTCCACCATACAACCAATGGTTTATTTGATTGGAGTAGGCGAGTTCCCAGTTACGTAACTGGCCACTTAAACAAACTGCTATTCTCATTGTTAAAAGTTTTTAATTCAATTCTATGACCGATACAATCCCCATAGATGTTATTATTAGTTCTACTAGCATTTGCAACAATCGCAAATACAAATGAATTACAATACATAATATCTTCATTAAGATAACATTTATTATTGTGACCACTGTGGTTTATTTCTTGAGTAAATAGTACATTGTAGGTTACATCAATATTATTAAAATATTTTGTGAATATCAACTCTTTTAAATTTTTAAACAATGGTATATTGTTTAATATTAAATGACCATTGTAGAATTCATCATTATCTAATTCATATCTCTTAATTTTAGTATAACATTCTTCTATAGTACCAACATATAAATCAACATGTGGTGGAAATGAGTAATCTAGTTCCTCTGAAACTATTAATGTTATCTTTTGATTATAAAAATTGTTGTTCATTTTTAGGTTTTATGTATTGTCCGTAACGATGTTTATCGTAGTTATTTGATAATTTGTGCATATCTGATTTGAATTTATCACTTAGTAATGTACCATGTTTTATATTATACATATTTTTTAATTTTCCGGTTTTGTGTAAATTAATAAAATAATCAACATGAGAATATCTTATAATACTGATAAAGTAAGTAACTGGTCTACAATTTAATTTATTATTTATTATATGTTCAGCGGGTGTTATATGTACTCCCACGTTTGGTTGTATTTTTTTAACATACATATCATCATATATATTAGCGTGTATGTTTATAGCATTTTCATGACCGAATACGCACCAATCATTCATATAAAAATGAGGTTCATTTATATAACTCTTTGGTTTTGTGGTTAGTTTTTCAGTAATTCCATTTTGAGAATATATTGTATTTGGAGTAATTTGATCGGAGGTGGTATTATTTATTATGATATTTACACGATGTAACATCTCCAAACTTAAAAATATATCAGGTCTGGTTGATATTACACAATCGTATTTTATATCATATTCATTTTGATAATCATTTTTCAATTGATTAACTTTTTTTAATAAATAGGGATATTTTACATAATCTTCATCATGGTTTCCGATTATAGAAGTGCCAATTACCTCATATGCATTAAGAAATGAAAAGTTAGATTCTATAACTTTTGTATTTGCATACGAATCATCCCACGTTGATAAGAAAAAATCATATTGCACATCTGGATGTATATCATTATACATCTGGAATATTTTAGAAGTAATATCCCAATGACGTAATTGTCCTGCGAGTATTATGGCTATTTTTATTTTCTTTTGTGTAAATTCCCAATTACCCATTTCCATATTTAAATATTTTTTTAATTAAATTATCATTTACACTATAATTATTAATTAAATCAGAATTGTGTTGTAATACCTCCTTCATATCTACAATCATATCAAACACCGTTTCAATACTCATCTTTGAAATACTATCTGATATATCCATTATCATTTTTAATCTACGCGTGCCATCAATTTCATCATCGTAAGATTCATCCCACCATTTTGAAAATGTTTTAAACCCATTTTTTTTCATTTCTTTTAAATGTTGATATGGTCCAAATTGAATTACAGGATGTCCACAAAACATTGGATTATATGTAGAACTATGTAAATGACATGCATTTTCTTGAAATGGAAATGCACACATTACCAAACTTATAAGAGAGTTCTTATAATGTATTGGGTCAAACGGCAAATCTGCATTAAACGTACCGACTTTATGACCAGGTACACCAACGTTTGTTTCATCCGTAACATCTATGTGAAATGGCATCTTTGATTTTAATGAGTTTATATTATCGGTTGTTGTTAAATTCTGAAAAGAGTTTCCATAATGCATATCCTGGAATTGTGGGAAACTTACTAAACTATTTTCTAATATATTGTTTTTATTCATATGTAACATAAATACATTACGCTCCCATCTATCAGTTCTGTTAACTTTTAGGAAATGTTTTATATTATGTAAGTTATCCTTCTTGTATTTTAATTCATCTTCTATAACTATACTATCAGGTAAACATGGTATTTTTTTTAACCTTTGAATATCGTGAACATTATACATAAATGAAAATAGGTTTATATATTTTCTAATATTATTACTACTCTTCCATTTTTCATGAGTTGATTCTGCTAATAAATTATTAGTTATAAAATATAACTTATCTGCTGGTAGATTTAAATCATCAATTGATTTATATATTATATTTAAAAACTCAGTATACGGTGCACCTTCCATTGTATCATCGAATACTAATTTACCATTTCCATTACGAACATTATTTAATATAATTTCTGGAATTTTATTTATATGCTTAGCCCATAAATTTGTATTATGATGAACACATACACAATATAAAAATGGCTCTTTAAAATCAAATTCCTTCACATGTACTGCATCTGTACCTAATGTATATGGTAAACTTGAATGAGAAAATAAAGGTCTGTTTATCAAAATTCCCCTATTATCAAGTTCTTTAATTTCACTTACATCATCATATAGTTTTAAAATAGAATCAGAAGCATCATGCATACTACATTGATTAAATGTATCAATTAAGTGTTTCATCTGATTTTATTTTTTTATTAATTACCTTTGCTATATCTATACATTGTTTAATATCTGGATGACCTGTATAATCCCTATATTGTATTTTATAATTTATAACTTTACTAAAATCTATTTTATTATATAGAGGTAATAGTTTTTTATTATCTATTATGATGCCTTTTTCCATACTAGTTAACATTGAGTCCCACTCTACAAATCTATACTCAAACCCTTGTTCTTTTAAGTAAGATTGTAGTAAAACTATGTTAGTAAGATATTTTGTAACTAAATCTAATTCTAAATTTAAATCTAAGTCAACTAATGCTTTGTAGTAGTTAGAAAAATGCTCTAATACCAAATAGTGCTTATCTGTATCTTTAATAAAACTTTCATAGGAAACATCGAGGATTTCTTTATCATCCATACTTAAGGGAGATTTACCCCTTCTCCATGTACTAAATTTAGGTTTAAAATATTCTCCTCTTTCTCCTATATCTCCTGGAGTTATATTAACTGTACTTCTATTAATTAAAAAACCAAATCGTTCTTTCCAAGTCAACCCAATTACCACTAAAGTATTACTTGAGTCTAGTTCAGTAAGGTTTACTACTGAGTTCAGTATTATAGATTCCATAGACTGTCCATTTGCAGCCATGTTTATATGTTCGATATTTAATAGTTTAGAAAGGTGCACAGTCCACCTTTCTTCATCTTTAAGCTTGTCTCCTGCGGTAAAACTACATCCATTTGTATATAAATTTTTATATTTATTCATTTAAATGTTCTTTTAAATAAGTTGCCCACTTCTGATGTGATAGTTCGGTTGGGTGATGATTATCAAATAAATCATCTTGTTTATTTTCATTTAGTGTTGTAAGTATAAATTCTTTAAATGTTATATCTAGGAAATTGCTTTTACGTAATTTTATGTATTGTTTTTTTATTTGAAGATTTTCCGATGAGAATGGTATTCTTTTAATTGCTTTTATTAAATTAACACTATCTAATATACCATGCTTTTGTGGGTCGTTTGTTGCTTCAAATGTTTCATAAAATGCATCAAAAAATATATGTTTTATATTATGTGAATTTAAGTAAGTATGTATATTGATATTTTGAATTAAGTATCTCATAATATACTCTTCTTGATTCCAAAAATAAGTAGTATATAATTTGGTAAATTCTTCAAATCCATTAGATGGTGTATGGATAGCAGGTGATGCTGGATATATAGTTTCCCACCTACCTGAATCAGATTCATTCATTATATCTTTATAATAGAAATCCTTTCTTTCAGGAGAAGTCCATCCTACTATTACAAAAATTTCATCTGCATTATATTTTTCTAATAAATTTCCAACTTGTGATATTACTCTTTTTTCTATACCATCATTAGATGAACCTGCATGTGAAGTATTACGTACCTCAATATTAGTTAGTTTTGATAACTTATCCGGCCATACTTTTGGTAATCGGTATGCATCATTATCTCTGTGGTCAATATTTGTGATACCACGTGCTTCTAATTTAGGATCTAAAATATCACCTGCTGTCCAACTATCTCCCTCTGTTAGTATTATTTTTATATTATTAGTCATTCCCAACCCATTCGTTTTTGAATAAAACAGGATGATTTCCATTACCAGACATATCCATTAACTTATAATAGGTTCGTTTTGAAAAATCACTACAAAATACATTTCTTAAACTAGTCATATATCCCTGTGCTTTTTCTAACCAAGAATTATAATCAGTAAAGAATTCATTCCAACTCAGCTCATCTGCCTCACTACGTTGAATACTTATTTTTGAAATATCTCCATGAAATATTGATCTGTGGGTTTCTGCTATTAATGTTGCACAACCTATCCATGTGTAAGAATTTGAATAATCAATTATATTATCATAGTTCATTTTTACAGAATTCTCAGAGGTAGTTTCTATTAATGTAAATTCTTTTTTATTCACGTTGTGATTTAAAACAACATCATAATATCTGTCTAGTTCATCACCATTAGTACCGAAATCCCAATTTAAATCGAACTCCATGCGTTTTTCTACATCCGTTCCTGTTTCGATATCGTGTGACCAAAAAACCCATCCTATTTTTTTGTGTACATTACCTCCTTCTCCCTTATATCCGTTATGAAATATTCCAGCATGTTTACCATTCTTTGCAATTATTGCTCCATTGTATACACCTGTTTCTTCTATAATTTTATTTATTTTTTTTACATCTGGTTTAAATCTACAATATATAGAAAAATCTCCCTTAAGCAAATCTTGCATTTCATGGTTAACTAAATTATACTTATCTCCGTTTGTAAAGAAAAATATTTTGTTTTCATCTATTATCATAATTTTATAGTTTGTGTTTGTTCGTAAAAATCTGCCAGTTCTGGATAAACTTCTTTAAAATTAGTTTCTCTACGTCTATCATGTTCTTTAAAAAACACTCCAAAATCACGTCTTTGTTTTAATAACTCTTCTTCATTTCTATCGGTAAGCATCCAATCATATGTTCTTTTTACTTTTTGTATCTCAACATCAGAATATCCAACGTGTTGATGTTCAAATTTTGGAATACCGAGATAATTCATATGACTTGCTGCATCTTTTATTTTTATAGCCCATTCTTCTGGTAAAATCTTTACAGTTTGGTGTTTAGGATATCGTAAATAAGATGTATCTAAAAATACTGCAGAGTTCCAATATCTATCACTTGAAGTGTATTTCATCTTTAAACCATAAATATAATCTATTAATTCTTTATAACTTGGTACTGATAGTGCATTAAAAGTTGACATTACTGTGATACTAATTCGTTTACAACTTGAAAGAATTTTATTTACATTTTTATCAAACTGTTCCCAATTTAATCCGTTTCTAATGTACTCTGCTTGTTCTCCATACCCATCAACTGATGTGAATATAATAAATTCTTCTACAAGTTCCTTTTCTTCAATTGCTTGAATCTTTTCTATTAATCTATCAACTAATTTATCAGGAATTCCTAAATTAGAATTTATTGCTAATCTTAATTTTTTATTTGGGTTAGGTTCGTTTATAATATAATCTAAAACTCCCCAAGTATCTTTACTCATAAGTGGTTCTCCACCTGTGATTCTAAAAGTATGTAAATCTCTATATAAATCTGGCCACCATCTCCAAAATGCTTCTACATAAGGATTTTCTTCTGTATGTAATATAGGAACTTTACCCTCTCCAATCAAACCTTCCAAATCATTAAATTTATCAAGTGTTGGATATGCTCCTTCTGCTTTTATTTCTTGCATCCATGCTGATGAAAACGAAGGTCCACAATATGAACATTTAAAGTTACAAGCATTTGAGAAAGCAACTTCTACATATTTTGGATTATAATCTCCTCTCCAGCCCAAATCTTTAATTTCTTGCATATGAGGAAGTGACCAAGATTCTGCTGATTTAAATACTCTATCTGAAAACTGAGGTGATGCATCTTCAACATCCCAACAATAATGACACTCTTCAGGCCTTCCACCTTCTAACATTTCTTTACGAATACGTTTTTTAAAACGTGTGTTGTGTAGTGCAGAAGGATTTCGTTTTATCTCACTTTCATTTATCTTATGTGTTGTTGGGTGATGACAAGAATGAGTATGTCCCATTTGTAAGTGAATTGTAACTTGTGTCCATTTAGCTAAACAGAATCCACATCCTTGTGCATCAAGTTCTTTTTTGGTATTCACATATATTGGATTGTTAGCAAAAGCTAAAGAAGGATCTAATTTTGGAGTTTCACTCATAATTTTACGTTTATTAATTTTGCTTTTGTTGATATTTCTTCAATATCTAATAACTCATATTTCAATTGTTTGATACCATCTGATTTATAATCCCATGTTCCTTGTTGCATCTCGTGGATGTATCTTTTCTCGTTTCGAGCAGTAGTTTCTCCCTTTGCCCATACATCGTTTCCACTTGAATCTTTAATCATTCCTTCATCTTGATGTGGTAAACAATTCATTTTACCATCTTTACGATGAGGTATAATAGTATGTGGAATTTTAATTTTTTCTTTATTAAACATTCCTCTTGTTATTTTACCATTTATACCATTACCACTTAAATCAATGGCCATTCTCGTTGAATTAACTTGTTCTTTGTTGTTAAAATCATAATGTAACACGAGTTTATCAGTTGAGATTTCCTTATGTAATTTTGAAATTTCATTAGAATCTAAACATCGATTCCACATCATTACTTTAGCTATATCACCCTTAAACCATTTGTTTGGTTCTGTTCTAGCAGTTGAGGTTGTTGTTCCTAAATAATAATCATCTAATCCATATGATTTTAATCTATCTTCATATTTAAGTGGTGATTGTGTGCCATGACCATGTCTTGCATCTGATTCTTTTCCATTTAAATAGAAATGTATATTTTGTTTAGATGTATCAACACTTAGTGTAATCCATGCCCATTGGTTTTCATATCTTTTTATCCATTGATATAAATGATTCTGAGTACTATCCCATAATTGAGCAGTATATGCTCTTGAATTATTATAACTCAATCCATAATCATATCCTGGTCTTCTTAGAATTGGATATTCACAAAATCTTCTATCTTCATCACCTATTAACCAAATTGGAACTTTTTCTTCTTGTTGATTTGCTCTTACTAAAACGGAAATTGTATGTGAACGAGATGTTAATGATTTTAATTTTTTATGTTTTGGTATTTTTACAAAACTGTTTTTACCATTAAATGATAAGTAGTTATTTAATGTACCTGAGTAATCAAGATAAGTATTATTTGCATATCCCTCTAAATTACATCTCCAAAATAAATCATCATCTTCCATTCCCCAATCCCAATAATCATTTGAATAACCATTAGTTTTTTCTACTTGTTCTTTTGAAAATAAAACTGCTCCTCCAAAGTATTCTTCATACTTTAGATTATAATCCATTTGAGATATTGAAGTTGCAATATGTATTGGAGTTGTTTTAGGAAACGAATAATCAGCACCTCCCCCGTCTTCAGGTATCATATCGATATCATGCCAAACAATATAATCACACCCATCTTCAAACGCATGTTTAGCAGCAACATTTTTCATAGCTCCCCTATTAAAAAGTTTATCATCACATTGATGACCAAAGTACATACAATACTCTATTCCTTTAGAGTCCAAATATGCTCCTACTTTTGGTACAAACTCTTTTAAATGAGCTTCTCTGTTTCTATAAGGAACACAAACTCCTAGTTTCATATTGTATCTGATATTAGCTTTTTAAACTTGGTTGTACTCCAACCATGTGAACGGTCTATCCAATGAATAAGTATACCCAAATCTTTTCCTGTATATGGATTATCTATATAATCCTCTCCTAAAAATCTTACATCAGGATTAATTGATTTTAATAAAAAATATAACTCTTCTTCGGTATCATAAGTTAAGAAAGTAGGATTGGTAAAAAAATATTTTAACATACTCTTACGTTCTTCTGTATTTAAGATTGGTTTTAATTTTTCAGGTCTTTGTATTTGTGGATTATCATGTAACAAAATATATTGGTTCGTACATTTATTATTCATCTCTTCAAATAGCTGGATATAACCTGGATGTATCACATCAAAGTTTCCACAAATTACTCCTATTTCTAATTTACTTACTTCCATAGTTCTACTGATATAAAATAATAATTATCCATTTTTGTATCTGATAATAATTTAAATCTAACATTATCAATTCCATCTCGTTTATAATCAGATTTTCCGTTTAATACTTTGTTATAAAAATGTAATTGATTTTTTCTTGTATCTGTCCAAGTCCATTTGTTTTCATAGAATCCATTTTCTTTATGATATAACAATTCAAAGGTAGAATCTCTTCTCCATGGTATTGGTATTGACATAAAATCATTAACTTGTTGAATTGGTACTTTACCACAATCCATAACTTCGGCAGTTCTACCTTTTCGGTTTCCACTTAAGTCAGGAATACTAGAATAAGTTGCAGTTTTCATATCATAACATACTTCAAGAGTATGTGGTACAATATAATCACCAAATGCTTCTGTAAGACCCATTGATTTGTTTGTAGATATTTCCTTAATTTGAGCTTCCTCTAGTGAATGATTAAACATTGCGAAATAATCAACTGTTCCACCGAAAGGTCTTCTATTATTAAATTCCAATGAAGGAGAATCACCCAAGTACATCTTCTTTTCAGAAGCATAGTTTAATAACTTACCAGGAAATTCAATTAAATCTATTAGTTCACCATCTTGATAAAATTTAATAACATTATCATCTTGATTTACAGTAACACATAATGTAGTTTGCTTTGGAGGAGATATGTTTGATTTTAAACTTATACACTCTTTATCGGTATTAAATACTTCAAATTTATATCTTTTATATGAATTATAAGAAAAACTTAAATCATATCCAGGAATACAGAAAAGATTATACTCATCTGATGGGAATCCTTCGTTACATTGAATTTCATTTGGTTCAAAAGAACATAATATAGTGTAGTTTTTTAACCTAAAAGGTTTAGGCATAGTAACCTTACTAGTATATCCATTGAGTTCTAATGCAGCTGAAGAGTGTGAATTTAATGGTAGTTCTTTTGTGTTAAAATCAGTAAAGTTTTCCTTACATCTCCAAAGTAAATCATCATCCTCATAACCCCATCCCCAATATTTGTTAGAATACCCATTTATATGATAATAATCATTTATTGGAAACATAGTAACACCACCAAAATATTCATCAAAAACAATACGTTTCTGCTTTTTGTAGTGGTTTGATGTGAAATCAGTTGCAAGATGTGTAGGTCTATCTACTATCGAATAATCGACCTCTGAACTTGGTATCATGTCAACATCATGTAGTACTACATAGTTACACCCAAGTTCCTTAGCTTTATTCACACCTATGTTTAATAGAGAACCTCGATTGAACGGAAGTTCATCGGATTGTTCTACTATAATCAATTCATAATCTATCTTAGATTTATTGAAATGATTTTTTATAGATGTTGTAAAGTGATTTAGGTGCGTTCTACGATTCCTATATGGTACAATGATACCAAGTTTATTCATCGATACTTATTTATTTTTTTAGAGGTTTGATTGTACTCTCATACCACTCAGACATGTACCACTCTAATCTGGGACCCCATGCTTCTTTATCAATCTCTTCTACCCACAATGTAAGTGCATCTAAGGAATTACCGATTTTTTCAAGTGCTTTTACTTTTCTTTCTTCTAAAATTTGTGAAGTTTCATCTTTTGCCATAACGTAAATTAATTAATTGTTTTTGTTTTTGTTTGTTGTATATAAATATATAAATTACTAAATTTTAATAATTTTTCTTGCTAATCTATTCCACTTTGAGTAATCGAAATGAAAATTACTTTCCATTTTTTCTAGCATAAATTCAGGATTGTTAATATCAATTTTCCAATCGTTAATCTGAATAGCCTTGTACATCTTTTTATACTCTTCCCAAAAGGAATATTTTTCTTCAGTTTCAGAAACTTCTTTTAATCGTTCTAAAACGGTTGAATCCCACTTAAAGTGATGAACTTGTATAAATCCTTCACCTCTACCAATTGGGTATCTGAGAGGATGTTTAAATCCCTTCTTACCCCATACATGAGATTTGTTTATGATTGCATAATGTTGACCAGGTGTTACATCCACCGAACCTTTCATTATACAAACTTTATTTGGACAAGCACCACTCATTGGATATCTAAAAAATCCAGCGAGTGGAAACTCACTCCATATATTAGTTTCTTTTGTCACCAAAGGAAACTCTCCGTTCTCTCCTATCCTATCGAGAAAACCTCCTGTAATGAATTCCCATCCACCCTTTTCACAATCAGAAATCATTTCTCTGATTGGTTTGGGGTAAATATGGAATTCATCATCATCCGAAACCACCCACCATTCAAGGGGCTTGGTTCGTTTAATTTCGTTATATAATTGAGTTACTCTTTCCCAATTAAATTTTTCTTCTGTTACTACTTTATGTGGGGTTATTCCGAGGGATTTTATTTCATCTAAAATGCCATCGTTTTCATGTTGTCTATAAACAACAACATAAATTTCATCAACAATGTTTTTGTAGTGTTCCAACATATGTGGAAGCATTGTGATGTTATGACCAACAACTGTTACAAGATTTATCCTTTGCATTTCTGAATAAATGTTATTCCAGTTGATGATGGTCTATTTCTAAGTATACCATTATTAAAAAAGTTGAAAATTTCCCACTCTTTACTTTCTTTTAATTCGGTTATAAGTTTAGAAGGTCCGTTTGAATACTCTTGGTGAAAATCATCAAGAATATCATCTGAAATAATATGTTCTTTTTCATATGATGAGTCGGTATCGTGAATTGTTATTATACCATGTGGTGAAAGTAGTGTTGAATATAAGTCAAAATCATTCTTTACATCTTCATAAGTATGACCTGCATCAATATGTAAAAAATCTATTTTAATATCTTCTTTTACAAAAAAGTTATAGTATGCATTTTCTGTTGTATCTAATATAAATCTACAGGGAAACTTTTTTCTAAAATATGAATTTTTATCAATCCAATCTGTAAATCCACCAACTCCATTGGATGCATCTACTAATATAGTTGTTCCACTATCACCCCATTCCATTGATTTATTACCATCAAATATTTCTTGCTCATGTAAATCAATTCTAGCTTGGGATATAATTCTTGGAATAAATCCCCCACCACTTCCTAAACATACACAAGTTTTTGCTCTCATATATTGTATGGCAGTATATATTAACATACCATCTCCTAGATGTTTATCAGTAGCTCCATGAGTCCATCGATATTTAACAGGAGTTAATTCATCATATATCTTACCATTAACATCAATAGATTCTATTCTATTATTGGTAAAGTATTCTTTTATAAGATTGTAGTTGATTATACTCATTATATATAAGTATATATAAATATATTAAACAATAAATTAATTACGAAATATATGAATTAATATTTTTTATCCAAGTTTCTCTATTATCAAAAGTAAGCATATACGTTTTTAGTTTAGCAAACTCGGTATATCTTTGTTGGTGTGTATCTTTACGTATCTGTTTAATACAAATATCAAATTCATTTTTTGTTGATGCTCTATATTTGTAATCAACATCCTTTGCCCAATCTGTGTGAATGATTGGTAACTTACCATAATCTATTGCTTGAAATATTGAATAACCAAATGGTTCTTTGAAGTATGCCCCATGGAAGATACCAAAATCCTTTCTCATGAAAGAATCAAGAATTTGTGGAGACCATTGATAAAATTTAATATTAGGAAACGTATAACTAGTAGTATCTCTTAAATTAACAAAATCATATTTACCAGATAAAATAAATCCACCATGTCCATGCATCCAATGCATACATTTTCTTGTTTCAGCTCTAGAAGCAAATCCTATGTTTTTAAAATTTAGATTTTCGTTAAATGAAATATTGTGTTTAAATTCATAAAAATTAGGAACGGAATAGGTGTAATTTGGAAAATCATCTGTAAGTTGTGTTGGGTTATTTCCTACCCAAATTCTTTTGTCAAATGATTGTACAAATTCTTTATAGAAAGCAGAATCAACTTTTGTATTAAATTGTAATCTTTTTAATTCTGGCATATGTGTTAGAACTTCTTCCATTTCACTTGGATATGCATGAACAAATAATAATTTAAATTTGTTTTCATATTTCCAAATGTGTTCTCTTTTATGATAATGTGAATGCAAATAATATATCTCTGAACATTCTTCTAACAAATCAGTTGTTATTTCATGGTCATCTCCATGAAAATGCCAATCCAAATCCTCTGGTAAAGATGATGGGTCAAAGTCAACAGGTCTTTTTGAATCAATTAATAATTTCCAATGTTTTCTCCATTTAATTCCTTTCCAAATATTTTTTATAAAATGATTTGTCCAAATATCAGCACCACCTTCTATAGTATTACCACAACCAGTAGTAATCATTAGTTTCTTACCCATTTTTTTACCATCGGTTGGATTTCTTAATCTTTCTTCAAATGGAAGTTCATTATTAATTTTTGAAACCAACACATCAGTATCTATAAATTCATCTGAGTTTATTAGGTAATTTACTAACGAAGATGTTAGTTCTTTTTTTTCTTTTTTATATAACTTCATTAATTTTGTTTTTAACCACAATATAGAAAACCATATACTCCTTCTGATTTTCCTTCTGAATCAAATGTTACATCTTCCATTGCTTTTGCAACAGTATAAGAACATTGTGATTGTCTTTCTTCGTACTGAGGATTATTATCTCCATCAAATGAAGTAATTACAAATTCTGATGGTTGTTTCATTAAATATCCTTCAGTATCAGAAGAACATAATAAATCACCTCTTGAAACATTCCCACCTTGGTTACATACTTTAAATCCTTCTAAATCTTTAGAGTAACTATCCCCAATCGATGCAACTTTCCAAATTGTTTTTGTATCTCTCTCATTTTCTGGTAAAGTATTACCAAATGAATCCTTATATTCATCGATAGAACCACTTTCAGTTGTTTTCCATAAAATACCAAGAACATCAGTATCTTTTAAACTTGTTGTTTTTATTATTTGATTATTAGAATCGAATTTAACTAAATCACCTACTGATATACTTACACTATTTAATTTTAAATACTGGTGACCTCCTGTAAATTGTTGTATTAAACCAATGTCAGTTGCGTTGGATGCAACTGCTGTTCTAGTTGTAGCAATCGAGTCTGAACCAAATCTAGTTGATTCTTTAAATTTCGCGCCATTTCCATCAATTTCAAAAATAGTACTAAATGCACTACTACGTGTACCATCATAAAATTTAATACTAGATTTTATCCTCAAACCATCAGTTGCATCAGGGGAGAATACATCACTAAAAGGTGAACCACCAACTTTAGCAGTAGTACCAAATGATGCAACACCTGAAGAACTTATATTAAAATCTGGTGCTGATATGAATCCACCATTATTAATTGTCATACCAGTAGTTGTATTAGCTCCATCACTCCCACCATCTAGATTGGAGGTCGATAATGCACTTGCACTAAGTGTCCATCCACCAATTGTTCCTCCGGTTGATGTTATATTACCAGTAGAAGCAACTTTGAATACAGGCGTTTGTCCACCGAACTCTATTGTACCATTAGATAAATCAATTCTACCAAGTGCAACACCTTTATCATCAACATTAGCACTACTAATAGTTCCTGTTGTTATTGCACTACCATTGATTGCAGTTGTATTAAAAGAACCACTTGCTCCATCACTCAGAGTAGAACCGCTGAACGTTACTAATCCGCTAAATCCTATTGCTTGAGTAGCTGAACCAAATGAAACACTTGCTACTCCACTTCCAGCTGAAGTTTCAGTTGCGGTATAATCAGCGTACCAATATACATTAGAATTACCCGCTTCATATAATGGTGTTGCTGTACTCCAATTACTTGTAAGTCCTGTAAAGGTATTTGGAAATGTCATTGATGTTGCACTTACAATACCTGGACTAGTAGCCGAAGAAAGGGTGTAATTAACTCTACCTGTTGCGGTTCTTAATCCATTATCACCAGGATCACCATCATCACCAGGATCTCCATCATCTCCTTTTGCTCCATCTTCTGCAAAGTTAGCAAATAACGCAGGTGTTGAGAAATTTCCAAACGTTCCATTTACAGAAGTTCTTTGACTAACCCATACATATTTTTGAGTAGCTGAAGTTGTACCCGGAGTAGCAGCCCAACTATCTGTTCCGATTGCAGTTGGTGTATTTGGAGCTGATGCTGAATTATTAAGTAAGTATGCAAATTGAATACCACCACCTTCTTCACCAGCTTTTGATTTACTTAATGTTTGTGTTTTAGTGAAACTGAAACTAGTTCCATTTAAAGTCTTACCACTAATAGTATATGTGATGGTTACAGAATCAGTTCCATCTACCATTGCTGAATGATTTGCAACAAGTGCATTATTTGATGAATCTGTTATACCACCAATTGTAATTGTTGTAGATGGAGATTGTGCCGCTGAAACTGTAAAATGACCAGCAGTTGTACCACTTGCATCATAATCCAATGCAGTAGCTCCTTCGAATACACTTATTGTAGTTCCACTACCACCATAATCAGAAACAACACCTGCATCAGAAGCAGGTAATACATGAGCTTCGTTGGATACTATTGCTGCTACATTTCCACTTCCTACATCTAATTGTTTTAAAGTAAAACTATCTGCAACACTACCATCAACCGAAGCTGCGGTATAAGTTACAACCATTCCATCTACAAAGTTTGCACTTGTAACAGTTGCAGAACCACCACTTGAACTAACTGTTTCATCTGTTAGTGTTCCAGCTGTTTCGGTGAACGCACCATTTGCCGTTAAGTTTTGTCCATTTGCGGTTAATACAATTGATGATGGAGTTAGTGTACCATCTTGTGCTTTTGTAAATATATTAGATGTTCCACTAAGTACTACTGTTTTAGCATTATCTCCAGCAACTCCTTCTACTCCTTCTTTTGCTTTACTTATTGCTTGTGTTTTAGTGAAACTGAAACTAGTTCCATTTAAAGTCTTACCACTAATAGTATATGTTAATACAACATTAGCTACAGAATTTGACATTGCTGAGTGGTCACCTACAACAGCGAAATCTGTATCTTGTGTTATAGTTCCAATTGTTAATGTTGAACTTGGAGATTGTGTAACAGAAACATCCCAATGACCGGCAGTTGTTCCTGCTTCATCATAATCTAAAGCAGTTGCTCCCTCGAATACACTTATTGTAGTCCCACTACCTGCGTAGGAAGAAACAACACCTGCTGCATTTGCTGGAAGTACATGAGCTTCATTCGCTAATATTGCGGTTACATTTCCACTACCTTCATCTAATTGGTTTAATGTTACAGTATCTGCAATTGAGCTATCATCAGAATGTGCAGTATATGTTACAGTCATTCCATCTACGAAGTTTGCACTTGTTACAGTTGCAGAACCACCAGAAGTGTTTTCTGTTTTATTTGTAAGTGTTACTGAAGGTGAAGTGGTAAATGAACCTTTTTTAGTTAAGTTTTGACCATTTGCAGTTATTACGATTGATGTTGGACTTAAAACACCAGCTCTATTTTTTCTAAATATTGGTGATGCTGAAGTTAAGGTTATTGTTTTGGCATTTGTACCAACTACTCCTTCCCTTGCTTTTGAAAAACTTTGAGTTGTTGTACGTGTGAACGCTTCCCCTCCAAGTCTTTTTCCTGATATTGTATAAGTTAAAACAACAGAATCAACACTCATTGCTGATGGAGCTGATATTGTTGCAAGTGTTGTTCCGTTACCGCTAATCGTTCCTTCTGTTAGTCCCCCAACATCTTCTATAGTAATACTAAACTCTCCGTTTGTAGGTGTTCCTGTTGTAAACGTGAGAATATTACCTCCTTCATACACTTCTATTAGAGTTCCCCCTCCAGTAAAAGAACTTATGGCTCCAGTTGCAGTTGCAGGATATGTGTGAGATGAATTAGAATTAGTTATTTGTATTGCATCTTGTCCTGCTCTACCCTTGGTAATACTTTGTTGAAATGAACCACTAAATAATTCTCCATTTAGTTTTTTACCTGCATATGGATATGAAATATTAACTGCATCAGTATCAAGTGCCATTGCCGTATGGTCTGCAACTACTGCGTGTTGTCCACCATCAGTTATAGTACCAACTGTTACCTTACCAGTAGGAGTAACTACGGTTGTTAATAAATCCCACTCACCATCTCCGGTTCCTGATGGTACATATGAAAGTAATTGTGCTCCTTCAAATATACTTAAATCTGCTCCACTATTAGAAAAATCTGTAACTGAACCGGATGCATCTGCTGGAAACATATGTGATTGGTTTGTATTTAAAACAGTCAAACCATCTGTTCCTGTATCTACCCTAACGATTGATACATCATCTTGAAATGTAGTACCATTTTCAGAACCACTTACACTAATTACGGTTTGAACCGTATCTGACATTTCTGAAGATGCTATGGTTCGTGTTGCACCACTTCCACCTAATGTAATACCATTTGTTGCATGAAACGATAATGATCCTGAAATATTATCTTTAGCTGCAGTAATGGTTATACTAGATGGAGTAATATTACCATCTTTTCCTTTTATAAAAACTTGTCCTGATGATTGTAGTGAAACCGTTTTTGCACTAACCCCATCTTCTCCATCAGAAATAATATACCAAGTTTCGTTAATTGTATTTTTTTGTTGAGTTCCTGGGTCTGTAAATACTGCAGTTACATTTATATCTTTGGATGCATAAGCATTTCCAAATGGTATATTTGTTGAATCACCATCTGCCGCTGTCATTACTATATGACCATTTCCACTTTGTCCAGCAGCAGGACTTGCAATTGTTAAGTTATCTAAAGGGTCATTAAAACTAGGTGTAATTGTTGTGGATAATCTATACTCACTACCAGTTGTATCAAAAAATATTGCGGTTGCGGTTAAGGATGCTGGATCATATGATGAACTTCCTACCAATCTTCTTGTAACTTTACCATTAGATGCTACAAACGAACCTCCACCAAGACCATCGGTAACATCTACCAATGCTATAGTATCAAGCAATGTTCCATCATCTTTTCGTAAATGATATGTTGCTTGTCCATTTATTGCACTACTATTAAGAACTGGATTATAAGTTACTCCATTTCCACCATCACTTGTTCCTAATAATGAAGTAGTAAGAAGAGTACTTCCACTATAAATTTGAGCATCTCCTTGAGAAGAACCACTCACATCAAATGAACCAGTTCCATCAATACCTTGTACTTGTAATTCTAAAGTAGCCGTAGGTATATGTGATCCCAACGAAGGTTTATTACTTCTTCCTGCATTTTTTATTTGTGTACCTCTTAATGGTCTAATAAAAAATGTTGGTTTTACATCTTCTCCAGGTTTTACAAATATAATACTTTCAGTATCCGATGCTATTTCTGTTGTATTATCAAGTGCCTCAGAAACACCAACCCTAAATGAAAGTGGTGTACTTATAAAATTAGCTGGTGGTGTAAATGTTGTAGTTTTACTATTAGCAGTAGTTCCATCAGAAAATGATGTTTCATCGGTAAAATGTGATCCTCCACCTGTAAATTTAAAATGTGCATTTCTAAAATTAGTAGAACTTGCAGATATAGTTACAGAAGATGGTGATGGGTTTGTTCCATTTGCATCATACATAATAGAATTATCACTAAATGATAAACCTACTTTTTTTGATGGTGAACCCTCTGAAGCAACCCCAACTAAAAAATTAATTGTTTTTCCTGTAAACTCAGTTCCTTCTGAATTTGTTAGAGATAATGTGATAACTCCACTTACTGCAGTTCCAGATGTTGGTGTATTTGGAGTAATTGTTCCATTATTATTATTTGTTCCATTTGTTACACCAGTAATTTTAAATTTATTAGCAGTGACTGTTCCTGTTGTGTGTGTGAAATCTGTAGAACCTTGGTTTACACTAACACTTACATTCGATGGTGTAGTAAATGTAAGAAAATCGTACTCAGAACTTACATTTTGAGTTTGTGGATTTGCTATTATTGTTGTAATAGGTTTTGCTTCTCTAATACGAGATATACTTGCAACAATATTTTTAGTACCAGATGTTCCCTCACCATCTGTAAAGTTTACTGGAATAGTAATGGTTTCTGTATCAGATAACATATCATCCGCAGTATCACTAAATGTAATAGTATTTGATGATACCGTTCCACTCAATCCTCCACTAAAAGTAGGAGTTGAAATTGAAGTAAATCTATTAGTTCCACCCTCTGTTGCTTTTACTTCAATAGTTTTAGGTGATTCAGAACCACTTCCTACTGAATTTGCATTTATTCCTTGTGATTGTAAGTTTACACTTACCTCTACATTTGGAACTGCTTTTTTAGATTTTGTATAAGATACAATTTTTTGAAATGATTGGGATGTTGCATTATCACCTGCAAGATATTCTATGTTTAAACTTAATGAACCACTATCGTGTTGATTTGGAAATGCAGATATACCATACTCTGATGTTGTTGGTGATGTCGATATTGCAGTTACATTTGTTTCTGTTATCGAAGTAATATCAAATGTGTTTTTATTTCTTCCTCCACTAATATCATCGTGTGTTATTTGAGTACCACCGATAAACATTTGTACATTTCCTTTACTTGAACCGAAACCACCAGGTACATCTCCTGTTGATTTTGCTGGAAATGAAGTTGATTCATTTGAAAGAACAAGTGAAACTGCATCAAAGTTTATAACAGGTGATATTGTTATCTCATCTGAAAATGGTAAATCAAATTGATCAGAACCAGTAAATGAATATGTTGTTTCTGGAAATGATGAACCAGCGAATGATGAAGAATATGCTAAAGCTGATATTGTGTATGTATCAATACCTGTTCCATTATCAGTTACAGGTCCAACTAATGGTGGAGCTCCACTTCCTGAGTTTACTTCAATTGGAGTTGATAATGAAAATAAGTTTTTACGTTGAGCTCTTATAGTTGCACTCTGTCCACCTGGTTTTGGTGAAAGAGTTGTTGGTTCATATATAAATTGATTTACATTTGATGTTACAATAAGTTGTGGTGCATTATCACCATCTTCTAATCTATATACGGTTTCAAATTCCGTCTGTTCTTCTAACGATGCAGTATAAACAATAGAACCTACTGTAATAGAATCATCACTACCACTAAAATCTGCAATTTTTATGATTGCACCAGCTGGTGTTACATTTGTAAGAGTTCCAGGATAAGTACCGGTATATGATGATGGAATTATGTATGCACCATTTTCATCAAAGGCAGCTGATGCGTAAGTTACAGAACCTGTTAAGTTATTTCCACGAGTTTTAAATTGTATTTGTTGAAATGGTGGATTACCTATCGAACCACTTGTAAACCTAAATGCATTTCTATCAGATTCAAAAGTAAGTAGTTTATCACTTCCTGGGAAATCGTTACCACCTGTAAATGCTTTTGTTGTAGTTACATCAACAGGTATATAATTGTTATTTATATCATAAAACTCAAATTTGAAATCAAATGTTTCTATTGCGAGTTTTCTTGGAATATCTTGTATTAGAGTAAATTCATCTGGTGAGAATGAAGTATCTTGTGCGTTCTTAAGAGATACATTAGAAATGTACCAATCACCACCATTTATATCAAATTTTAAAAAAGTATCTGCTGTAGTATCAGTTGCTAGTATATTTTGAGATACGGTTTGTCTTGTATTGTATATATCAGAACCTTCTATTGTTAAAAAATTCTGTTCATAATTAGAACCACTAAAATATGCACGTATTGATGGAGTTCCCACCGAACCACTTTTTAAAGTTCTGAAATTAAGAGTATATTCAACTCCACTTGATATTTCAAAACTACCACTTGTAGATAATGTTTGAATACCACCTTCAGATTCATCATAATCTATTTTAACAGATGCATTTAATATATCCGAATTAATTGTAACAGGATGGTCATCAGATGAGGTTACCCAATAGTTACTTAAATTGGTTTCATCAAATCTACCATATGATAATTCAGTATCAGATGTTGTTGTTATATCTTTTAATAGTTCTGATGATTCTAGTTTGGATTCTTGTACAAATTGAAAATCTCCAATTGTGTTTCTTGATTTTCTAAATACTTTTACTCTGGCAACATCACCAACAAATGTTTTTAGGTTATTGAAGTTTATTTTTGCAAAAGAACCTGTTAATGCAGAATCTGTTATTGTTTGTCCTTCTACGAATTCAAAGGTTGTTGTGTATGGATTTGGAAAGAAATCACTAACCGAACCATCACTTGAAGTAAATGGAGTATCAACCATCACTTCCTTATTACTTAATACTTCAATTACATTTGAAGAGTAATTTAAAGAAGGAACTGAAATTGTATTATCATCTACCGAAGATGTCCAATTAGTAATTCCATCCTCTATTTTTAATTTATAATTTACACCAGCTCTCCAATTAGATAAATCAGTTCCACTTGGTGGATTTTGTGATATACCTGATAAACTACCTGTTTGTGTAATTTGGGGGATATTTTTTGTAAATATGGGTTTTACTAGTTCATCTACTTTTACTGTTGGTCTTCTGTAAAATCTAACAATAGTTTCATTAGAAACGTTTTTATTTATCTGTATAGATTTTTCCCACTTTACATTATAAACACCTGCCCACTCATTTGGTATATTAACTATTTCACCAATATCACTTAGATAGGTTTTTAATTCACCAAGAATGGTAATTTTACCAATACCAATAGATACATCATCATAAACATGTATTGCTATTAATTTAGAATTCCCTTCATAATATTCAGGAACTCCATCACCAGGCTCAAAATATATTGGATTACCATCCACATCAAGAATTTCTATCTTGATTTCAGTAGATTCCTTTAAGTGCTCAGAACCTTCAATTAAGAATCCATTCTTACCACCTGTTAAGGTTTCATTTAATTCTGTAATTCTAAAGTACTCTGAATTTGGTGACTCATCATCCTCAAATACTTGAAAATTTGATAAGTTCAGAAAAGGAGCGTATGATTTAATTATTGCCATAGAAATATATCTTTCCAATATAAATATTTAGAAAAAATATTTACTCATATATATCTATAGAAATCTATAGATAATGGGAAAATATACTACAATACAAATAAAGAAAGAGCTGTACTCTGAACTGAAAACTTATTGTTCTGAGAATGGTTATACTAAAAGTGGGCTAATTGAACAATTAATAAGACAAAAAATTGGCCAACCTAAGTTGACCAATATATTAAGAGTATCTAATTAATTACGTATATATCTAATATTTTACGTTAGAGAATCCTTTTTCTTTTTTGATTGTCATCAAGTCATCTACTACATCTCTCATAGAATCTATGTGTGAGATAATCATTACGAAATCAAATTGAGTTTTAAGGTATGTGAACAACATAAATAAAGATTGTAAGTTCTCACTATCTAAAGTACCAAATCCTTCATCTATAACGAGGAAATTAGGTCTAGGAAGGTTACATACATTTATAAGTGCAACTCGAATTGCCAATCCACTAATGAATCTTTCCATTCCACTACACATTTCTAAACTCCATCTCTGATCTGAGTATACCAAATAGGCATTAATATTCTTACCATCAATTTCTAATTGCATTCCGAAATCAACTATTTGACCTAGTATATTGTTTACTTCACCTTCAATCATTGGAAGTGCTTTTTCAATAAGTTCATACGAAACTCCATCTCTACCAAGAGCATTTAAATAATAATCAAATAATTTAGATTGAGATTCTAATTCTTTAACCTCAGTTACTCTATCTTCAATTGTTTCTTTTTGGTTTTGTAATGCTGATATTTTACCATTTAATGAAAGAATTTCTGAATTAGAGTTTTTAATCTGTTGTTTGATTTTTTCCCAATCATGTCTAACATCTACAATCTCATCTCTGTATTCTCTATTCTTGTTAATTTGAGTTTCGTTCTTATAATATTCTTCAATAAGTTGCTCTTGTTGAGTCAATTGAGTAGAATTACGTAATTCTTCGGTTTCAATTGTTGATAACTTGTTAATAAGTCCTGATATTTCTCTATCAATTTTATCTTCTTTAGATTTTGCTTCTTGAAAATTAGCCCATTCTTTTTCATATGGAACTAAAGAATCAATTGATAATGTTACTTCAAGGTGTTGTTGGTTAAATTCATGTAACTGAGATTCACCCTCTTTTATGTTAGAATCCACCTTTGCCTTCTGTTCTCTAATTGTTTGAGAGTTATCCATACAAACATCACATTCTTCATCATATTTGTGTGAATCTAAATGCTCTTTCCTTTCATACAAAGAATCTAATTTAATCTTAGTTTTTTCAACATCTGATTTTAAAGTCCTTTGTTTAACTCTAGATTCCTTTAATTTAGTAATTCCTTCTTCCAAATCATCCTCATCAAATTTATCTAAAATTTCATCAAGAGTAATTTGCAACTCTTCTCTATGTGTGATTCTATCTTGAATAGAGTTTTTGGATACTTTTAAATCGTTCTGTTTACTTGAAAGTAGTTTTTTTCTTTTTTCTAATTCTTCAATAGAAACACCACTATCTGCATTTAACTTGACAATTTTTTCATTTAATTTAATTATTTCTTTGTTAAGTTTTTCCTCTTCTACTTTTGCAGAATCTTGTTGAATATCTAAGAGTTTATATTCTGATTTCTTTTCTTTTAATTCAATTGCAATATCTGCTAATTTCTGAGTGAAATCATCTTGCTTGAATTTTCTAATTAATGAAGCATTATCTCTATTTTCATCACCTGCTTGTTGATATAGTTTATCAAAAATATCTACACCAATAAATTGTGATAGAACTTCTTTTCGTTCACTTTGAGATTTATCAATAAATAATGCATTGTTTCCTTGTAAAGAAAGTGTAGTTAAAACAAAATCTTCAAACTTACCTAAATACCTTTCTATCTCTTTATTTGTATCTTTTCGTTGCTCTCCGTTTAGTGATTGAATAACCCCACCATCTTCTTTCCAAAAGTTTACATCCACTTTAACAGATGTACCTCTTCTAACATATTTTGCAACTCTTTCAATATAATAATCAACACCATCTATCTCAAAGTTAAACTTACAATAAAACTTATCCTTTCGGTTGTTTAAGATGTTCTTAGAAACGTTTGTACGTGAAGTCTTATCATATATACAAAATGATAATGCATCGAACAGAGAGGATTTACCAGAGGCATTAGGAGCGAAAATACCAACGATACCTTGGGCTCTATCAAATCTAATTAAATTATCTTCTCCATATGAAAACATATTAGAAAACTGAAAATCCTTTGGTGTCCATAGAATATTCTCCGCTATCTTAGAATCATCTATTAAACCGTTCATTTGTTTGTTTATATCTGTTATCTGATTTAATTCATCATCACCTAACAAATATCTTCTTTCTAAATAATCTCGTATTAATTGGTTCTGAAATGTTTCTTCTTTAACATTACCAACTATGTTTTTATTTAGTTTACTATTCTGTTTAAGTTGACCCATTGTATCAGTTCGTGTAACTGTTACTTCTGCAACTTTAAATATTTTCTTTAATTCTGTAATACGAAGTTTCATTTCTGCTCCTCCTGTATTTGTAAATCTCAATCTTAATCTTGGATTCTTTGGAAGTTTAGTACCAACCTCATCATACACCCATTGTGGTATTTTTCCATCAACTACATCAACGGTAAGGAATCCATAATCATTGTGTATATGGTGTTCGGTAAATGTTCTTGTGGGAATATCCCAAAGTAGATAACCATGATTCTCCAACATCTCCCCATGATTCTGCTGAACCATAGAACCTGCATATGCGATGTGTTCATATCCCTTACCAAAAGTTTGTCTTTTGTGAATATCACCCAACATAGCCATATCGAATCCATCAAACATATCTACTTGGAATGAGTTAGAAGAAACTACATATCCTATATCAGTTTGTGCTTTATTTACTGGTCCATGAAAAAGACAGATTGTATTTTCTTCTTTAATATCCTTACCCTTTGGCCAATTCTCCTTATCATCCAATATGGAATAGACAACAAAATTAAGATTGTAAATAGGATATACACCAGTATCACGAAGATAGTGGATACGAGGGTTGTTAAGATTTTGGACAATTGGTGTGAGTACATCAAGTCTGTGTGAATTATTTAAGTTACAATCGTGGTTACCTGTAATTAATACAGTTTCTCTTAACTTCGCACACTCGGTGAGAAACCAAGATATTTCGTGTATAAGTTCAGGTGACATCTCAGTTTTAGCATGAGCAATATCACCAGCAATATAAATGAGGGAATCCTCAATTTTATCTTCTTTAACTTTTTTTAGGAATTTTTTGAATACCAATCTGTATTCTTTGTGCCTTTGTAGATTTCTAATGTGTAAATCCGCAAGGTGGTAAACCTTATTTATTATCATAAACCTTTTAATTTTTGTGATATTATATCACTAAATCCTGTTTGTTTGGATTCTTTTAATTTATTATTAACTTCTGAGAATCCCATATCAGATGCATCTTTACCGATTGGGATAATGTTTTTTGTATTAATACCTTGATTTGCAAATTGCATTGTATAGTGCAATGCTTGTCCTTGAGCATCTTCATCTAAAAATATATTTATAGATTTTACTCCTTTTTTATATATTTTTTCGTTTAGTTTTTTTGGTATGAATTTACCAAGTATAGGAATTGCATTTCGTTTAACTGCCATAGCATCAAATACTCCTTCTACTAAAGTTATAGGTTCATCCCAATTAATTTGATTTTCAAACATTATAACATTTTTAGAAACAGGTGGATTTTTGTATTTAAACGATTCATCAGGAAATACTGAACGTGCGATGAAGTAATTAATTCTGTTATCAGAATCATAAGATGGAATGATAATACGACCAGCGTAGTGTCCTCCATCACAATAACCAATGTTATATCTTCTAATATCTTGAGTGGTAAGGTTACGTTGTTTTGCATATTCAACTACCTTCTTGAACGTGGGATTAAACCCATTTGGTACTTTTAACAATGATTTAAATTCACTTGGTAAACGTAGTTCTACCTTTTCATCTTCGGTTTCTTTAGAATAAATTACATAATCATCTCCATAAATTTCATATATTTTTTTTAACTTATGTGTATTTACATTCAGTCGTTTTAATAATCTTTGTATTCGTTTTCCTTTTGCATCACATACCCAACAATGCCATTGTTGTGTCTTTAAGTTAATTTGTAACTTTTTCTTATGATGATGACAAAAAGGACAATAGTGGGCTTGTTCATCATTTTTCATAGATGTACCAATCCCCAAAGTATCATTTAATATATTAATAACCTCTTGTCTTTCGTGATGGGAAAGCATATTTTATCTTTTAATAGTGTAAATATACGAAATTAAATCCACATATCCTAATTTTATTAATAATTTTTCGTCAATGGTCTTAAGACATGTTAAAATGTTTTTACCCATATGATGTAATATACGAAATTATTCTGATATATCCAAGTCTTTTCTGAAAAACTTTCCTAAAAGGTTATCGTTTAATGATAACTCATCAGCTAATACGTTACTTGAAAACTGTTCTTGTAGTTCATAGTAAGTTAATGATTTCTTATTTGAACAAAATTTAAGTATTTTTAATTCAAGTCTATCATTAGAAGGTGGATTTGCTCTTCCATCTTTATCAAACCAACCACTAACGATTTTGTTTGAAGAACGATAATCTACCCAATTGGATTCTTTGGTAACCATTTCATATCGTTTCATTCTCTTATCTGTTAATTTAGCAATCTCTTTTTTACCAAACTTTCTCTTACGAGTAGATTGTACTTGTTTTTTACCGATGTAATATTCACCAGTTAATCCATTTGTTATTTTGTATATAAACCCATGTGTGCCTTCTGGCATATCATGTAGTTCGTTTATTACTTTACCTTGGTAGGTCCATGTCATAGTTAAATATTTTGAAATCATCTTTGTACCTTTCTTTGACCCAATCTATCATCCATTCTTCTGTAAAGAAGTTTCTATAATAATTTTCTTGATTTAAAGTAGGATGTGTATCGTAAATTGGATTACGGTTAAGATGCGGAATAGTTGAAGTACAATTTAATTTATTTAGTATATGTGCTACATCTTTCCCATAATTTTCATAATGAGCCACATATGTTATTTTTCTGTGTTTTGTCTTTCCCGCATTAATGTAGTAACTTTGGGGGAGAATCCATTGATGAAATGGATTAGATTTTTCTAAAAACTCACCAAATGAATAGTTGTGTGTTTTTTTTCTAAGTTCATGATTATACGCTGAGGCAATTCGTGTGTACGGATTTCTTACTATTGTAAAAATGTAATAATCCGGTGAATCATCTACCCATCTAATTGAATCATGACCTGTTATTTGATTCGTACCACCTATGTTTCGTATGATGGAAGATAATGATGTTCCACCAGTTTTAGGTATATGAATAAATGCCCATTTTTCAGAACTATTTATCAGTAAACTCAAATTATTGGCTTATCGTTCTACTGAGTCAGAATATTTTGCTTGGTTTAGTTTACCACCACGAGCTGTTGCTAAAGCTTTATCGTCTTTATGTAGTTTATTAACCATATCAGCTGAAGTTGGTGTCTTATCCGCATTCGAACCATTTAACTTTGCAAATTCTGATTTGCTATACATGTCTTGTATTGATCCCATAATATTGTTTTATTTTTATTTGTAAGATATATTAAAACCTTCTCATATAAATATGGTAAATTTAATTAAACCGATTTATGAATTACCTTTATGTATCTAAACGAACAAGGAAATTCAAATCATAATCTGGTAGGTTCTTAATTGGTTGTGGTAATTTAGCTATTGCAATCATATCACCATCTTCATCATAAATTCCTATTGTTGATATAAATGGAGTTAAATACGAACCAGTTGGGTCGTATGATGCAGATGCATCATAATCATCCCATGAACCACTTACTGATGGATTTACAGAACCACTAATATATTCAACTTGTTCTATTCTATCAATTACTGTTATTTTCTGTGATCCTGAAATTATTCCTGTATCTGCAGTTATTTCAGTTTCATATGAACCACTAATATCCATTACTACCGCAGATGGAGATTGTGAAAAATTAAACTCTCCTGATTTAGCAGTTAGTAATATTTCTAGTTCACTAATAGTTTTAGTTGATTTAAAATCCATTGTATAACTACTAAATTGTGTTGCAGCATCATTAAGTATAACTAATCCTTCAGAGTATATCACATTACCAAATCGTATTTGATCAATATCTTGTCCATCAAAATCAAGAGCTAATTCAAACTGAATACTACCTTCTTCCAAATCTATACTCATTAAATATATAGTATCAGTATCATTACCGAAGGTCATCTTTACGAGTCCAGATTCTAAATCAAGTGCAGCTGCATCATTTAAAGAGAATAATGTTCCTGTAAATGTTTCACCCTCCGAGTCTACTATAATAATTTCACCAGTTTCTAAATTAATTGATGATATTACATATTTTGCAAATCTAGAAGTTATATTTCCATTTCCATCATCAGAATATTCAGTTTCATTTGTTAAATCTTTTATAGTAAGAGAGTTTGGTTGTATACCTTCTCCATATTTTTTCTGAGGTATTATTATCACATATCCTGTTGTGCCAATTATTCTTTCCTGTTTTTCACCAATGTTTTCCATCCTACCATGTAGTAAAAATGGATTAGATATCTCAGTATAATATTTAGATTTTATTGATTGGAATAAAGGATATGTATATAATCCTTCTTGTTGAGTTGCAGTTTCTTTATCAAAGTTAGCTGATTTGATTAATGAACCTGATATTATAGGATATTCTGCGCTTGAAACTGTCCAAGCTTTATTAACTTGAAATGCCCTTTTGGAAATACTTGATTTTGGTATTGTCTTTAACATATAGATTTAACTCCTCTATATAAATATACTAAAACAAAAAACCCCACTTTATAGGTGAGGTCTTTATTGATTAAGGGGTATTATTTTTAAAAATCTAATTTAACTTTTATTAGTACTTCTTTATCGTATGATTTAGGAATCGGTTGTGATGTTTTAGCCACCGCAATAATTTCATTAGCATCATTCATCAATCCAATTGTTGTAATAAATGTTCTTGGGTCTTTTTCAAATGTTGATTCAACAAATGAATTATCAGAACCAGTTACAAATGTAGGATTGTTTGAGAAGTTAAACTCTCTGTTTGTAGCTCTTACAAAGAAATGAGAAGTAGAAACATTTTCTGTTCTTCTTGCTTGGAAATCACCACCACCTTTAAGTGCGTTATGTAGAAGGTAATGATTTTGCCCTTCATATGCAGTTCCTGCATATAGAGATGCTCCTCTATTTGAACCACTGTCTATTGATGTTCCGATTAAAGAATGAACAGCAACAGGATTAAGTACAACCAACCCTTGGTCTGGATAAAATCTACCTAAACCAGCTCCGTTTGAAGCAGTTATAGAGTTAATTGTTGCTTCGTTTTCAGTTCCTAAGTTTAATGAACCACTTGCTACATTAAATACTCTACCTGATTTTCCTACATCATCTGAGAATTTCTTTCCACTATCATCAATTAGAGTGTGTGTTCCTGTAGAACCACTTAAAATCATTGACCAGTTTCCAGCATCCATTTTTTCCTTATAACGAGCACGAGAAACATTTACAACATAAATATCATTTGCATTAGTTTCTGCACCAAGGTTATCTGTGAATGTGAAAAACTCTTCACCAGCATCTAATAATATAGATTTGTATTGTGCGTAAGTTGCTTTACTTGCTAACGTTGATGAATCAGATGTTGTTAAATCAACAGAACCACTTGCAAATTTATGTCCATATGCAACTGCATATTGTACAGCTGCTGAACTTATAGTAGCAGGGTCTTTATCATATACATTAACATAGTAGTTTTTACTAGCAGCGGTTTGTGCTGATGATGTGTTGAAAGTACTTAAACTTCCAGTATCACCACTCCAAAGACCTGTTGTTACAACTTCTATCTTTCCGTTTACTTGATCAAATTCACCAAATCTTTTATAGATACCATTAGAGATAGAACCTCCAGTTGCACCTAATTTATCTCCACCTGATAGGTATTGATTGGTGATTTTCATTATTTGCTCAGAGGTCAAATTACCTTGATTAGCATCTAGATAGTTTGCTAATTCCTGTGATAAATTTGTTCCAGCTTGTCCGTTTATTTGTGCCATGTTTCTTTTTTCTCTCTATTAGTTTATTTTATTACCATCTAAAAATTATAATCTTCTATCCCTTACAAAAGGTTGTTTTAGAATTACTTCTACCGGTATAGTTTGTGAACCACCAGTTTCGTTTCCGTAAACGGTAATAGTTGTTTTGATACTTTGTGTTAAATTTGGGTTTGGAATAAAAACAAAATTTAATCCAGTTTCAATAGCCGCAGTTGCAGTTAATTCATCACCTAAAAATGTTGGTGTTGTTCCTGCTCCAGCTGCTAATCCTTGTCCAACTATAGAACCTGCGTTCTTGTTAGCTAATATCATAGTATATCCACTTTGTGTGTTACCACTAGGTGAAGTTGTTGGGGAAAGTGCTACTTTACCAGATTCAGGTCCTACCTTTAAACTTGGAATACCAAATTCTACTTTAGGAATCTTAACAGTTCCTTTTGGTAAAGTTACCAATTTATATTTTAATACTTGTGTTTCATCTGGAGAAGCTTCCGTAATTGGAATTGCTTTGATTGCTGCATCATAAAATGCACTACCCTTTGGGTGTGCTGGTTCATATAATGTGTAATCTACCTCATCATCACCTAATGCGAATTTTGAGATACTAAGTCCTTCACCTGCTGCTAGCTTTTCTCTACCCTTTTTGGTAAGAATAGCATCAACTGTTATTTCTGCGTTATTTAAATAAGCCATAATGTAATTTTCCCTTTGTTATTCAATATATAAATATAAGGATTTAATAAAATCATTTAATTTATAAATTATTTTTTGTTATTAATCTACTTCTAAGATAGGTTCACCACTTCCTCTACCACTATCAGATACTCTTAATGTATTCGGATTAGTTGTAAATGTTTGTACAGGAGAACCACCATCTAAAGTAGTTTTACTTGTTTGTTTAGAACCATTTGAGAATGAATTTTCCAATCCACTTGTTAAATCGCCAACGTTTCTATAATGATATGGTACATAACCATCTAATGGTACAACACTAACAATATTATTACCTGTTATTGAACCAGAATCTGCAAAATTTCTAAAACTTATTTTTTTTCTTTCGAATGTTTGTGTTACAAAATGTCTTCCCATCGATGAATCTGATGAATTTATGTTTTCTGGAACATCTACCGTATAACTTTCTGTTATAACGTCAACTCTCTTTCTTACTTTGTAGAAATTATTATCTTTATCTAGTTTAGTAATAATAGCATGTCCGTTTTCACCATATAAACCAAAACCAGCTACTGTTAGTGAATCGGGATCCATACCCACTTGATTAAAAATAGTTCCATCAAACTCACCTTGAATAGAACCAGTAATAGATGCATCTATATTAAATGATATTCCTGCCATATCAGAACCACTATTTCTTGTAATAAACCCTTGTTCTTTTGTTAAGTTATTTATATCCAATGTTGCATTAATAGTTTGATATGAACCTACTAAGTTAGTTGAAGTTGTTGAATCTACCAATCCATTAAAGTCATTTTTATTACCTTTTAACTTAGTATCATCTTGTGCAGATAATTTACCCGATACAACATTATCTGTAGATTTAATGGTGTGCTCTACCTTTACTACTCCTGCATGGTTATGAGGTGATGCCGTTGTAGGTCTTTGTTCTATCTTACTTCTTTCAAGAATGTGAGGAGATATTAGTATACCAGTTGCTACTTTTGCTCTTGCTGGTACAAGTGATTCTAATACATCGAATAAAGATTTATCTATATATCTAACTAATTGAATATATTCTCCAATATTTAAATTAAATCTTTTAAAGTAATAATTTCTTAATTTAGATAGTTCACCATATTCTGTTTTAAATGCATCACCAGGATCTCCAATGTAATTATCTATTTCAAAACCACCAAGTGATTTCATAATATCTAAATTAATTTCTTTGGTAGGTGAGAAAAACAATCCTAATTTATCAGAATCAAGTGGTGCTTGGTCTAATGATTTTTTAGTAGCTCTACTTCTGTATGATAAATCTGTTATTTTAGTTTGGGTTTCAAATCTTACTTTATTACCAGGTGCAAATCCACTAGATGGTACTTGTGCAGTTACACTTCTATCATACACAACATATTGATGTGGATAATCGGTAATTGATGTAAAGTTAGAAGCAGTTACAAATGAACTATATGTTGTATCTATTGAAACATTCTTAATAGATGTATCTCCCGCTGAACTTCTATCCTTTGGATATTCAAAATCTAATCTAAGTAATAAATCTTCAGTAGATGATGATATGTGATTTCCATTAATAGCTTCTGGCATTAATGTATGGTCTTTAATTACAGATTCACTCAAAGGAGCAGACCATAATCTAAATTCATCGATAGAACCAGTTAACGTAGAACCACCAAGTGTTAATACATTTCCAGATTCCCATCCACTACTTCCACTTGGAGTTGATATCGCAGTAAAAGCAGTATTTCGTATTCTTCCATCTACTCCCTCCTTCAAATAAACATTAAATGTATCTTCTGTACTTCCTGTAATTCTATTTACATTAATCTGTGCGTACTCATCATTAAATACTACAACTTGTTCTGTTGAAGATGATACATAAGTAGCTCCATTTAATATGTTAAATGTTAATTTAGCAAGTGAACCAGAATCAAGATAATCAAGATCTAAACTCCATCCATTTGCACTTATTAATCTTTGGTCTTTTTTCTGATTTGTATTTAATCTAAATTCTACTGAGTTTGGATAATATTCTTTATGAGATTTCCATGGTACTACTATAGAATTACTTCCACTAATATTAATTGAAGATGTTCTATCGTCATATGTAAATGTACTAGTTCCATTCCCAGGTTGAGGTCCTCCAAATTCCATTACAGTCAACATTGACTGTGGGATTCCATAACAACTTAATGCAGCTGATATAGCTCTTCGTGTACCTTTATTTTTTTGTAGATATGGTAAGTTATTAAGCAATCTTCTCCATATTTCATTTTGCCTATCCTTACCACTCATTGTGGTTGCAGTAGAACCATCTGAATTCTTACCAAATGCATATTCCCAAAGTGTTTGAGATTGTGCACCCATATCAGCATCCCATCCTAGGGATTCTAACATGTGATAAATTAACTTATCATTAATTCCGTTTTCAAACTTATGTTCTAATTGTTTTGTTTGAGATATTCCCTTTATATGTAACCACAACACATCAAAGTGTTGTCCTACCATATCAAAGAATAATGGGAAAGTAGATCCTTCTGGATCATTTTTTATATGTAGTGGTAAGTTATTAACTAACCTAGAACTATTATCTGCATCGAAATTAGAAGCACTTACAATCGTATTTTCATACCAGTTTAATGATGCTTGATGTGTTGATGCTGATAATGCATTCTGTCCTGCTCCTGGATATGTAATATTACTTATAGATGAACTTGTGAATAAGAATTTTTCAAAAGAATCAAATCCTTTTTTTACTTCACTTATCTTACCAAGTGTTCTTTGTGCTTCATTTGTTACTGCAACTGAACTTGATGCGGCTCCTGTGATATTACTTGATACTCCACCAAATTCAATAGAACTTCCGGATACCAATCCACCATATCGTTCTTCATATGATTGAATTAGTTTAACCTTATAAACAAAGTTTTCAACTCTCTCTACAGCAGATGAATATTTTACAAAATTACCAAAATCGATTGACCTACTAGGGTGTTCTAAGGAATATGTTCCTGTTGAACCTTCCCCTTCTACTAACTTTAAATCAGATGTAACAAAATTTATGTTTAAATGGTCTAATGCGAAATCTGAAGATGATACAAATTGGTTAACAACATCGGTTGATGATTGAGAACCACTTGAAATTAAATCATCTAAAATTTGATAACCAATTACATCATTTGTTTCTAATGCAAAATTAGGAGTTAATGGTATACAATTTTTTGAAATATCATCAACTATTGTGATTTGGTCAATTATAGGTATTGCCTGTAATTTTGATATCCAAAGAGAATCATTTAAATTAACACTAGCAGGAAGTGGTTCATATAGTTTTAAAACAAGTGATTTCTCTATATTAGTATATTCTACATCATTTGTTTCAGGATTGGTAACTTTATCTGAGAAAGTTGTTTCATCAATTCCCCATGTTGCGATTAACTTATTATTACCTTCTCCTAAATGTAGATAGTGAGTTAAGAATGGAGAAATTGAATCTTGAAATATTGAGGAATCAAAACGATTTACAAATGCATTTCTAATATCTGCAACAACATCTCCTCTTCTAAGATTTAAATCTCCAGCTTCGAATGAAATACTTATTTTTTCAGTTTTACCTGCAGTTAATGAATCTCCTTCTGAGTTATATGGTATTAATACTAAATCAAATTGTATTACTCCTTTAACTTCAACAGGTTTTATTTTTAAAGAGTTTAATTTTTGTAAAACATCTTTTACATTAAATGATGATACACCTGATTCTGAAAACCGTCCTAGTGATGATGTATTACTTTCACGTCCGGCATAAATCTTAATATAGTTAGTATTAATAGATTGCCAACTAATTTGAAATGGAACATTATTTCCCTTAAAATCTGCTCCTATAATGTTTTGTGGGTATTCTATGTTTGTAATATCAGGACCAGGTATAAAAGCTCTACTTTCAACCGTTACTGATACTTTTGCGTTCTGGCTACTACCTCCTTTGTTAGAAAGTGCTTGTAAGTAAATAGTGTAATTACCTACTCCATTATAGAAATCAGCATTACTTAGTACTAAACTACCATTTGTTTCAATTTCTCTTCTTGTTTTACCAAGAGTATAAATTACTTTATCTGCATTAACACTTCTATATGGTATTTTGACCGTTTCTTTATCAGCTAAATTTAGTTTAACTCTACTGATATCAACCGCTATACTTGGTTCGAGTGGAGATTCTTCTACTGCAACTTTTGTAGCATTAACTACAATGTTAGTTTGTCCTGCAACTAAATCAAGAGTAAGTTCTTTAGTTCTATTAGTTTGATTTTGTCTATTACTAGGTGTATTGTATTTAAAAGATACCGTATGTGTAAAATCAGAAATACCAACAGAAGAAAATGTTATAGATGGAATTTTTTTAGCTCCTGCTATTGGGGTGTGTTCTAAATCAATTTCCCCATCAGATAATAAAAATCCACCCTGTCCCCATGATGTTTTATATTGTATTATATTATCAGAAGAAACGAAGCTTTCTATATTTACTTCAATTGGAGTATTAACAATAGGATCTTCTTTCGGGTCTTCATTTATAATTACCTTTGTTAAATCAAATGGTAGATTAGCAAACTGAGATTTGTTAATTGTATCTGTTATTGTATTTATTTGATTTAATAGAGGAACTTCCTTTCCATTCTTTTCTAATCTAAATTCATAGTAATCAAATTCTACTGTACTAACTGGTCTTGGTGCTTTAGGAATTCTATCTTTAGTAGGTGCAGAGTAACCTAAACTTCCTTGAGCAGAACTAAATCCACCTGTGCCTCTTCCTATATTATCGTTAAATTCAATACCTCTACCTCTAGTTTGAAGACCAAAATCATCAAAATCATTATTTCCAATAGGTATTAAATTTGGATTTACATTATCATCAAATCCCGGACCTCTAACATTTATATCAAGTTGGTTATCAAATAAATCAAATAAATCAACTACAGGAGCTACTGTTTTAGTGAATTTTTTCTTTGTAGAATATAGTTTGTATTCATCTTCTGAAGTAAAACCTGCTTTTACTATCTTGAAATACTGTGGTGTTAGTAGTTGTTTTCCAGTATAGTTGTATACCTTAGCTGGTGTTGATAATGTATCCTTACCATTTAACATGATACTACCACCATTAGTAGAAGTAACATTAACTTGTATAGTTCTACTTTCTGATAATACTGTTGGTGGTTTTGATGGATATTTACAAGTACCATTATTAACAGTAGCTGCTTGGTTATAGTTTGTTGCATTTCTATCAGTACATCCACTTATGACAGATACAGTTCTTCCACCTCCGCCTCCACCAGAACCACGTCCTCCTCCACCAAGGTTTTGGACAAAATCTATACCTTCACCACCACCATTGAGGTTACTTCCATCTCCGAATCCGTCTCTTGATCCTAGATTTTCGTTTCGGTTGTTACTACCTCCATCTAAATATTGATTTCCTCTAGCCATGTATATAAATATCTTTATTTAACATTGTTATAACTCTCTTGGGGTTCGTGGTCTTTTCAAAACAACTTCATCTCCTCTACCACGAGAAAGATCTAAATTTTCTTCAAGATTAAATTCAAAATTATCTGCATATCCTGTTCCTGTTCCTCTTCCTCCAGTTTGTGTACCTGTTCCAATAACTATTGGTGTTGATATAGGAGTTGTTGGTGGTTTCACTACCGGTTTTGGTTGTGGTGGCAAAGGTGGTGGATTTGGATTAGGTTTTGGTGATGGAGGTGGTGTTGGTTTTATAACAACAACTGGCGGTGTTGGTTTAGGTTGTTGTGTAACACAAGGTCCTAACTCAATACATACAATACCAGGTCCTTTTGATATAGAACCTTTTTGAGCACATATAGTTGTTGTATCACCAGGTAGTAAATTACTCGATGTTTTGGTATTACCCACTGCATCTTTATATGTTACTGATAATGGAACTGTTACTACACCACGTCCAGGTTTTTGGAAAAATCTATTTCTTTCAAAACCACCCATTCCACGATTACCTTTGTTTTGGTTCATTGAACGATTATCAGCTCCAGGTCCATAATTATTCATATAATCTTCATTTATTCCACCCGCAGGAGATAGTAGATTTGGGAAGTTGTTACTATTTCTAACACTATACATACGAGTTGATACTGTTTTAACTGGTTTAGGCGTTTCCCTAACATCTCCACTAAACTTAATAGTGGCTTTATCATATGTGATGTTAAATGAATCATACTCAACTCCGTTAACAATCTTTGAATTTCCATTTTGCTTATATTTGATAGTTCCGGTTGCTGACCATACATAATAGTTTTTAGTAATTGTATCAACTCTACCTTTATATTTACACGTACCATCATCCTTAGTAGCATTTCTATTATAATTAAGTGCAGCTGGATCGGTACATCCTTTGATTGCTGGTTCTTCTTCTTCAACTTCTTCAACTTCTTCAACTACTTTATACCTACAACTACCATCATTATCTTGTGCCAATGAATTGTAATTTTCAGCTTTGGGGTCAGTACATCCCCTTACTCGTGCATTAACTTTATCTGGAACAGTTGAAGTAAATGATGAATTAGCTGTAACAGATTTCAATATCTGTGAAACTTTGTCAAATGTTATTTGTTCTTCTTTACTTAAAATACTATCTCTTTGTATATCTCTTTTTGGTAAATAAAAATCAATAATATTAATTAAAGATTGTTGTGCATCTCTTTCTAGTTGTGGTATTGATAAATCAATACAATCCGATTTGTCTCCCAATGCATTACCATAATTTACATCATTAATACTCCAATTTCTATTTGAAGCATAATAATTCATTGATTCAATAAATTTTGTTTTGATTCTGTTTATTAATATTTCAAAACTAGGTATATTGAATTCTGTTTTAATTGTATTTATATATTCAACTCCATCACTTTCTGTTCCTTTTGACATTAAGAAATCTTGAAGTATTTTTTCTAAATCTAAATTTTCAATAAAAACGTTAATATAATAAATTACATCATCTCTAAATGTTGTATTATCAAGAAATACATTTAATCTTTTTTCTAAATCTTTGTTTGCTCCCTTTGCTCTATTCGGTAAAATTCTAATCTCAGTTCTTGATGCGGATATCTCATGTACCCATAAATTATTTTCATCAGGAACATCTGTACCCAATCTTCTATTTAAAAGAGTTACTTGAGTTTTGAATATTCCATTAGAATATCCCGCTTCTCTAATTAATTTTTCAATATCTACTATAAATTCAGGAGTTCCGTTTGATTTTTTAGTAAATTCATTATCTGAAATTATAAAGTAATCGTTAATATTTACATCATCAATATAAATGTATCTTACTAACTTACCATCATCTCCTTGTGGTAGTTGGTTTTCACTTGAATCAAATAATATAAATTCGATCATATCAGAACAACCTAACCCAAAGTTAGATTTAGATATTTCTTTTTCAAATACCTTTCTATCTTCAGAGTCAACCTTGTACCCTTTTCTATCAATAATCTCTTTAAATCCCTCTATCGCCATTATCCTTTTTTATTTTTTCTAACCTTCCAAGTAAGGTCTTCTATTTTTACATTACCAGTACCATCTTCAAATTCAATTTCTATTTTAAATTTACCACTATAATCTCTCGCTTTGTTAGTCCATGATTTTGGTTTTGGTTTATTCTTTCCACCAATTGATTTTCTAAAGTAAAATGGTTCTGAATATTCTTGTCCTTGTTCAATATTTACATTTACTGATTGTTTCATTCCACTACTATCATTACCAAGACCTATTACTTTTCCTTCAATACCTCCACCAGATGTTTGTATTAATTTAATCTTAGTTATTTTCTTCCCATCATCTCTAAGATTCTTTACCTTTATTACACCAGCTTTACCACTAGATTTTGCTTTTTTCCTTGCAGTTGTCCATTTTGCACCGTTTTCTTCACCAGGATCCTGGTCACTTACAACGGCAAAATAAACTTCATTACCAGCAGTTGGTGTTAATCCACTTGCTGCCGCCGCACTTTCTGCAGCTGCTCCTGATACTTGACTTTCCAGTTGTGATACAATACCTTTTTGTACTTCAAGGAGTTCTTTTAAGGTAGCTTTTTGTGCTTGTAATCCTCGAACTTGTGCAGTAAGAGAAACTCTCTCTATACCTTCCTTAGTACCTTTAATAAGAGACTGTTGGAAATCTGATAATAGTTTTGTAAACCTATCATTTGCAACTTCGGTCTCATCTTCAGCAGCTGCTCTTTGTAGTAATGCAGAATCTTCTGAGATTTCTAGTTGTGCTACAATGCTTCTTAATTCTTCACTAATTGCTATTTGTTCATTTAACTCTACTACCTTTTCTTGTAATTCTCCTACTTTGGAATCAAACCTTGCTTGAAGTTTATCATATTTTTCCTTAAGTATAAAAGGACCTTTTTTAGGTTTTTGTTTTTTTATTAACTCATCAACCTTAACATCTAAAGATTTTTGTAGTTCCTGTTCGTTATATTTTGGCTTTTCAATGTATCCAGATGTTTCTCCACTAAATCTTTCTTGTTCTTCTTGTATAGTATCAAATTCATCGGTATCTATCCAATCTGATTTATATTTTACAGAATTTGGATTTTTTGTATCTCGTATTGGTTTCATACCATACTTAACAAATGGTCTTTTCTCTTTTAACCAACTAACAGATTTACCTCTTTTTTTGAACTTAACAAATTGTTTTGCATCTTCTTTAGATAATTTATTTGGGACATTTCTCCCATCCATTTTGCGCACCATGATAGAACCAGTTTTTTTATCTCTAGTTTTATCTATTTCTTTAGAACCTTTTTTTAAAAGTTCACTAACTCTATAATCTTCAGGTTTAGCTGCCATTTTACAATTCTACGGTGAATGTCAAATCTTTATCTTCAAAGTATTCTATTACACCATTTCTATTTATCTTTGTTTCAATATAATAATCTCTATTAATTTCCCAATTTGTTAAATTTAATTTAAAGAAGTGTCCGTTTGCATCACAACTAACTTTAGTATAGGTATCATCAAATGGAACAACTACTTCACCAGTTACTATATCTTTAATTTGATAATAAACGGTTGATGGTAAGTATTTAACATCTTTATAAGAATATGTGTTGGCGTAAGTCTTAAGAGGATATTTTTCTCTTGCAAAAACTCTTATTGTTGGTTTACTTCCTCTCTTATATGTAGTTTTTAATCTTTTGAATGTTACATGTATATCATCTGATGTAAGTTCTGTGAGAGAACCAGTATTATACGTAGAATCATCCCAACCAATTCTTAATTTAGGTTGGTAAATAGTATTTGTTTCTTTTGAAAAGAATTTTAACTGTCCATAATCTTCAGTATCATTTTCTAATGCAGAATCATGCATTAGGATTAATCCATTATTTGGGAATGTACCTGCCACCCACTTATTAATTGGTTCTAATATGTTCATTGCCATATCAGCTGATTGATATTCAAATGATTGAGATACTGCAGAACCAGTTAGCCACATTCCTCCCTTACCATTATGTGAACCTGAACTCTCTAATGAAGCTGAACCGATTAACCAATTAGAAGAAGATGTTCTCTTGTTCCAAGTACAACCATCGGTTGATATTTTATCAAATCTAGTACCAATACCACCATCCCATGATTGAGAAATTGCATATCCGTATATTGTGTAATCTGTTGGAATCTCTACAGATTCACATTCTCTAAGTACTAAATCTGCGGATGATGCCGTGATTTCTCCACTTGCGATTGAAGAAGATATTTCATTTGTATTAAATTGAATTAATGTATGTGCAATATCTTTTAAATTACCATAATATGTTTTAGATATTTCCAATATCTCATCTCTACCAGTATTTTGAGATGGTTGTTGTAAATAAATTGTTGAATCTTTTGATGCTGTTACGAAATAATACATTATACCACCCTCCCTTTTAAATCTTTGTTAGGAAACTTAACTTCAAATACTGATGGGTCTAAAGATGGGTAAACCATTTTACCTTTAGTTGCATCTGATATATTATATGAATGAGATGAGTAACTTCCTAAACATTTATTTACTATCTCACACTTTGGTACGGATTGAACTCCCTCAACACCTGCGATTAATAACTCTATTTCAGAGATATTAATAGCCATGTTAAATGTCCAATTATCTATATTAAAGTAATTTGCTAAGGATTGTTGAACCTTAACTAATACTTCTCTTTTATTATATCCTCCATAAACTCTTATTTCAAAATCACATCCAATGTTTATAACATAACCATCAATTAAATTAATACCATCTGTTAACATTCTGTATTCACTAATGTATGTTTTTAGGTTTTCTTTAACTGCTTGGTTTAATGTTGATATATTTTTATTATTATCATATCCAAGTAAATATAGGTTAATTGCAAGTGGATTGTTTTTCTCAGTTACATTACTCTTTTTACTACCTAAGAACTTAGTTACTTCTGTTTTTATTTCATCTTCAGTCTTATTAGAACCACCAAGTGATTGAACTAATCCTGTAAATTCTTCAAGTGAATTTGGATTACTTAAAATTGAAGCTGGAGAATTATTATCTAACTCACCATCAGGTGCACAATAAGCTTTCGCGATACCACCAAATTTAGGTGGTAAAGATAATGCTCTTACTTGGTAATCTTTACGAGTTACTGCTCTGTTTTGAGCTCCGAAGTTTGCTAGTGCATTTTCTCTAATCTCTTCAATTGTATCTCCTCCTCTTCCTCCAGTTCCAGGTTCTTCATTATCACAAGCTACTGAACTCTTAGATGTGTTATATAATGCCAGTTCAGATGGTTGAAATGATATACCATCATCATCAAAAGTAATTGTTTCAATATTATTTAATTCACCAACACCACAATTTGATTTAACTCCACCTCCTACTAAATAAGATACGGTAAATACACCTTTGGGAGCTTGTCCATATGATTGTGTTTTTAGAAAGTTTGAAGGATCATAAAATGCACCCATTTTATCAATAGAAGAATTAAGACCTAATCCTACATTTTTAAAAGTAGGAACTAATTGTTCATCTGATGAGGTTGAATTACCTGAACCGAATATAATTGATGTTGTATTATTTTGATTTACTTTTGTTGTAAATCGTCTTGATGTTTTTAAAACTTTAAGAACATTTGGTACAGATTCTTTGAATTGAGCTAAATCTTTATCATTTTGTTCTGTGTTTGCATAATCAACATATACCATCTCTTGTGCTAGATATGGAACTTGATACCATTTATTACCATTAGAATCCCTTACATCGTAAATATCAATTACATTTCTATCACCAATCATTATTTTAGAAAATTGTTGAGGTGATGCTCCAAAATCATATTCAATAGTTTTTAATTCCGCCGATTGTGCATTTACATATTTTTTCAATAAGTATGTTGTAGGTGTTCCAGCATCAGTTTGATATATTGAAATTTCTCTATTATCTTCTACATTAAAATCTAATAACTCTGTTGTTCTAAATCTGGTACCTGTTTTTGATGCTACAACTACCATTCCTTCTCTAATTCTTAAACAATATTCTAAATCAGGTCTAACATTTTCTCCTATCCCAATTGCAGGTACTGTTTGATATACTGCAAGATTAACAATAGATGCTGATGTTACTCTTGGTTTATATCCAAGGTATTCAGCAAGTGCAACTACATTCTGTTTATCTTCAGAATATAACATTAATGATTCTTTCAATGAATCATCTGTATAATAAGATAATACATCACCAAGATATGATGCCATTTCTATGAACATCATTCCTGGAGAAGATTCGTTAAAATCAGAATAGGTTTGTGGGAAATATGTTTTTGCGTAATCAATTAAGTTTTCTCTAAATTTTGAGAAATCTTTATTAAGGTACTTTATATCCCTACCTGAATTTGATTTTTTTGTTACTTGATTTAATGCCATCTCTTTTTATGCCTCTATGTTGAATGTTATTTCTTGTTCTTTAAATTGCCCACCAACTGAAAACTTTAGTTTTACTATCGCTCTATTTAAATCCTTCATTTCATCGGTCATCTGTACTTCTATTTCATCAATATCAATATATGGTAACCAATAATTAACACTAGTTGTTATTGCATCTTCAATTTTATCTTCTAATACCCCATCAGTAAGTGGTTCGAATAATAAAGCTGCTAGACCAGTTCCAAAATCAGGTTGAAAAGGTCTTTCTCCTTTTCTAGTTAATAGTAAATTTTTTAAATTACTTTTTGCCGCTTCAAACGAGGAATATGATTGAGAAAACATAGTACCATTTCCTGGTTGTAGAGGTAAAGTAATTCCATACGCGGAGTTCGAAAACTCTTCGGTATCTTTTACTATTTTCTTATCTAGAATGTAAGCCATCTTTTTTTACTATCTTGTTTTAAACTTTTTAACTAATGCAGAATTATCTCTGTTTAGAATTCTATCTAAACCAGGTAATCCTGTTTGTACACCCAATCCTGTTTTACTTGGTTGAGTTCCAACTGATTGATATCCCATTTTATGAGCCATCTGAGCTCTCATTGCTTCTGGTCCACCCGCTCCTAATGATGTACTCATATTAACTGTTTGGTCAATATCTGGTTCTGCATCCATATAAGAAGGTATATGAGTATTTTCTTGAACTTGTTGTGTTTGTGTTGGCAAATTATCTAATACAGATGCTCCACCTCCTGGTGTTCCTCCACCTGCTCTTTGAGCTTTTGAAAATGGAGTTGTTTGGTTTAAAACTTGATTTAAAACCGCGTTCTTTGAAAATGTTCTTTGTGTTGTTTGTATGTTTTCTTGTATTGGAACAACCGTTGCTGATTGTTCTACTCGAAGAGCTTCATTTGCCATATCAAATGGATCTTGTACTTTCTTCTTTAATACTTTTTTTGGTACATTTGTAACTTCCAATAATCTTTTACTAACTTCAGCTTCTAAGATTTTCGGAAATGTTTTAGACAAAAATAGTGTTTGCTTTTTAGCAACTTCTACTTCAACTAGTGCCTTTATTACTTTAATTAATTGTTTGTTATTCATTTCTAATTCTTGTTATCTTACTATAAATATATCTTTGTTGATTTTATGGTTCTTATACACACGATGGTGGTATCACAAATCCCAAATATCTTTTAGGAACTTTTTGAAATACACCACACCCATTCCTACTAAATCCTCCACCACCAGTATTTCCTTCTATTGTAATGACTCCTCCGGTTGGGGTTACTGCTGCAACAATACCAATGTGATGTGCATCAGATGGCTTACCATATAATACAGCAGCTCCTATCTTGGGCGTTGATGACCAGTATCCTTTTTGTTTTCCCCAACTCATCCAATTATCACAACTTGCTCCACCACTTGGAGTTTCCAATCCAGCTTCTTGCCACCAAGTAGCAACCGCAGCTGCACACCAATAGTATCCACTTCCTTTTCTTCTAACTTTAGCTTGGTTATCCAATCCAACGTTATCAAACATATCATCAATTCTACCTCTTTGTTTCTTTTGAACTCCACCAGGAAATCCTCCATAGTTTAAACCCGGTGGTGTACCTGTTTCTAAAATACCAATATCTCTTTTTGCAATTGCAACTATTTTAGTTCCAACTTCACATTTATATGCATCTGGTGTACTTTCTTCAATTGCTTTCAATTCTTCTTCTGTTAATTCAACAGGAGTTGCATTTAATTGACCGGATGAAAGTTCAGCTGCTTTTAAATTAGAATATTCTTTTGCACTTGACCTACCAGATGCAGGTAATGATGTATCATTAGCAACTGCATCAGCTTCTGCTTTTTCTGCAGTAAACAATGCCCTATCTGCACCTGTTAATGTAGCTGCTACATCTTCTCCAACTGCTTTAAGGACATTAAGAACAGCACTAAATATTGAATTAGATGGTATTTTCCCTGGACTTACTCCTGCAGGTGGAACGGTGAACCCAGTCCATGGTAATACACCCGGTGCAACGAATGGAGGTGCACCAGGATATAAAGATATTGTCATATACAATCCTGAAGTTGTTGGTAAATGTGATACCATTGATGCGATAAGTTTATCTAAAAATACACCACTATCATCAGTTGGACTAAGTGGTCCTACTGGTGTCCAAGTTCCTGGTGATGATACAAATGCTGCAGTTGTAGTTAAATTTAACATAGAACCAGGAGCAGGAATAATTGGTGGGATTCCTGTTACTAATGTTGCACCTGTCCAATAACCAACAACTCCCTTACCAATATCATCAGCAAAAGTATGTTTACCTTTTTGTTTTGAAAGTGCAATTGTACATGCAAGTTCAACAAACCTTTGCATTAATGCAATATTTGGCGTTTGTATTGGAATGTTATTTACAGTTTGTAACCCTCTTCTAATACACATATCATATTCTGAAGTAATCTTCTGAGCGAATTCAGGAAATGCCTTTATACCATCCTGATTTTTCATGTAGCTCATCATATTTGATTTGAATATTGCGAAAGACATGAGTTATTCTGTATAATTAAGTGTGGATAGTATAGTATCTAATTTGGATTTAATCTTGTTGAAATCACCACGATTGTTCGGTCCCATCATTGTAGGTCCAGCTGGTGTTGAAAATATTTGAGCATTTATGGCATCACACAATTCAGCCAAGATATCGATTAGAGTTTGACCTCTTGAAAGTGGTTCTGCAGATGATTCAGTATTTAAATATATTTCACCAGCTCCTCCTAGGAAGTACATGTTGTTATCATTAGTAGTAGTTCTATACTCTCCATTTAAATCTATTTCTGCACCATCCAACCCATTATCTATTGTAAGTTTACCATCTGATATAAATGAGTAATTTCCTTTTGAGTAAAATAACATTTCAGAATCTTTAGATGATAAAATAATTCTACCACTATTGATAAGAACTTGATCAGTTCCTTTTAATTCAGGTTCTTCTGCATAAATTGGAGTAGTTTCTAATGGTGTATCAATCTGACCAGGAGAAAATTCTAATAAATGTTCTCCACTTGTCATTACAATAGTTGAACCATCATCAACGATATCTTCATAAGTAGGTGTTCCGATTTTTAGTTCTTCTAAAGATTTAGAACCTTGTCTGTTTCTTATTACGATTGTTGGAGCTAAAACATTATCTATATTGTTATATCCACTAAAACGAATTGATTGACCGAAACGTGATTGTATAACCTTATCTCCTTCAAAAAAGTTTAAATGATTTACTTGAGTTTCTTTAAAGTATTCATTTTCTGGAGAATCAGCTGCTCCTCCTGCTCCATTTGGTGTACCTGTTTGTGATGTTGTTGAATACTCACCAGCTCCTCCATCACTTGCAGGTTCTTTATTAGGGTTCATTATCTCATTTACACCTTCAACATAATTTCCGGTATTAAGAGTACTACTAGTAATTCTCTTATAAATAAGTTCTCCGTTTCCACGTTTAAGTATTTCAACGGATTCGCCAATAAGAGGTAATTCTAAATTTGCATAATCATGCGGTGCATAAAATCTAAGTTGTTCTATTGGAGACTGATTATCATCCAATCTTCTAATTTTAGCAAAACCAATTTCGTATGTATTTCTTGTATCATTTTTACCAACACCTAAATCGATTATAGCTTCATGCTCATCGTTGGTAATCACATCAAGTACAATCCCCATAAGGACGGGTGTCTTTGATCTCTGTGTTCTACCTCCAACTGCAGTTGCTTGTGATGTTCTACTCATTGTTTTTTACTTTTACTTTTTGTTTTAACTCCTCAACTTCATTAGTAAGATCATCTACTTTAATATCATGTTCATTACTAACTTGTGTTATTGTTTCATCAAATTGTTGTAGTAATTGTTCTTTTTCTTTATCTGATAAAAAACCTGTATCTCCATCTGAAGCTTGAGCTGCTCCTATAATCCTTTGAGCGATAGCTGCCATTTTAATAAGTGAATCATCGTTCTTAACCGCTGAATCGATTAAATCTCTTATAATCGGTCCCATTGCCATCATATCAGGTGCATGACGGACAAGTTTTCTCATCTCAGCAATTAATTCTGATATTCGTTGTTTCTTAACTTGTTGGTTATCGTAGATATCCTTGAACAAGCCACCTAAGTTCTTTCCTGGAAATAATTCAAATTCTGTACTCATGATTTTACCACATTATCTTGTATATAAATATGATAAACAAAAAAACCTCACTTTTTAAGGTGAGGTTCTTTATAATGTACATTCTTAGAAAGTATATATTATGCTTTCTTTTTTAGGATGTGGTATATAACTCCAGCCCCTACTAATCCTAGTAAGCCTTCGTTACTTAATGAACCTATAATACCCATAATGTTATCCACTACTGATACTTCAGGCCAAAAAGGAATCGCTGCACCTTTGAATAATACTTCTAATACTACTCCAAGAGCAATGATACTAATACCGATTTCAGTAAGTGATTTTGCCCAATCACCCATTTTATTTAGAAATTCCATATTGTTGTTCTCCTCTGTTTTTGTTAGAAATATATAACCTCTTCCTTCTCTAAAACATCGGACATGTCAAGAATAACTATAGTATATATTACAAAAAAAGTTACGATATATATTTTATACCGAATTAAAGAAGTGTATTGGGGGTTTATATATTTATGTATAAAAAAACCCCGCCGATTGGAGGGGCATTTTGTACTAACCACTTTGTTATACGATTAGAGATTTTCGAGGGAATTTATAACCTATTATTAGTATCCTCTATCTTACAATAAGTATAATGTAATTAATTGAAAATTTAAATTATTTTCTTTTTTACAATATAATTATTAAGTATTAAAGTATCCATCTCACAATTTAAAAATGTTTTAATTGCATCAAGTGGTGTTAGAACCATTGTTTGGTCTTTTAAATTAAAAGAAGTATTGATTACCATTGGATATTCATTTATTTCTCTCAATCGTTCAAGTAAATTATACATTCTCCTATGTTGTCTTTTATTAACTGTCTGTATTCGTGCAGAATTATCTATATGAGTTATTGCAGGTAAATGTGTTGCGTGTTCTTTTTTTACTTTTACTACCTGATTCATATACGGTACTTTATCTTCATATTCAAAATATGTTGAAGATGATTGCTCGGATACCATTGGTGCAAAAGGTCTAAACCCTTCTCTTTTTTTAATAACCCTATTCAAACGAGATTTCATTTGAGGATCTCTTGGATTTGCTAGTATAGAACGATTACCCAATGCTCTTGCACCAAACTCCATTCTACCTTCTACCCAACCAAGAACATTTCCTTCTACAATTTCTTCTGCAACTATATCACATATTTGCTCATAAAGTTTTTTTTCAAACCAAACATCTTTATCATATATCTTAAGTGCATTTAGTATATCCTCAGTAGTGAATGATGGTCCTAAGTATGGACTTGAGTTATCAACTCTTTGTTTTGATTTACTATAATAGTAATGTAATGCACACCCAATGGATGAACCTGCATCTGATGGAGCTGGTGGAATGTATAGGTTTTTGAACTTTGTTCTTTTTAAAATTTTACCATTTGCTGTACCATTATAAGCACAACCTCCACTCAAGCATAAGTTCTCTGATTTTGTTTGTTTATATAATGCATCCAATAATCTAAAAAATAAGAACTCATACATTTGTTGTAAACCTGCTGCAATATCTTTGTGTTTTTGTGTTAGTTCATCTTCAGGTAATCTATTTGGTAATTCAAATAGTTCTGATAATTTTTCATTGAACATACTAGTTGTTGAATACTCATACGTAAAGTAATCCATATTTAATTCAAATTTACCATCTTTGGTAGTGGTATATAGTTTTTTGAATTTTTTTAAATATTTTGATGAATCTCCATATGGAGCTAATCCCATTACTTTATATTCACCTTCATTTGGTTTAAATCCCAAAAAGGCAGTAAATGTAGAATACAACATTCCTAAAGAATGTGGAAACTTAATAGAACCTATTTTTTTAATATCATTAGTTGCATATGCAAGTGCAGTAGTTTCCCACTCTCCTACTCCATCAACAGATAATAAAGCAGCTTCGTTAAATGGAGATGTGTAATAAGAATATGCTAAATGAGATAAATGATGGTCACAATAAATTAATTGAGTCTTGCTTCCTCTTAAGCTTTCTAATTGTGATATTGTATCTTCATATACTTTTTTATTTTTAGATATTATTTTTAATCTACTGAAGAAGTTTGTCCATCCTCCTTTTTTTGTAGATGTTTCAATTCTATCTAATTTTAATTTTGGGTTTTCATAAAAACAAATTGCTTCTAAATCATTAGATGTAATTTTGAATTCACTAATTAACCAATTAATAGTGTTAATTGGAAAAGATGAATCATGTTTGATTCCTGTAAACCTTTCTTCTTCACATGCGCCTAATACTCTACCATCCTTTATTAAAGAGGCAGCCGAATCGTGATATCCACAACTTATTCCTAAAATATAACCATTAACCATTTATATCTTTATATATAAATATTACAAAAAATCATTATCTATATATGGATTCGAATCAACATCGTTGGTATCCTCTTCCTTAGATGACCAGAAATCTTTTTTTCTTGGTTCTCTGAATTCACCATACTCGTGATAATCGTTTAACATTTTTTTCTGATGGGTTTTCATTACATTAACCACTTTAGTAATATAGTGTGTTTTACAATCTGTCATTTCTCTTATTAAAAGATATAAATGTTTTTTGTTAAAGTTTTCTATATACTCACTTCTACGAAATAATTCTAATATAGCATCTGCTATTTGTAAATCTCTTTTCTTAGTAAAAATAATATTAAGATTTTTATCCCAATACTTTAACATTATATTTTTAAATTCTTTAAACTCATTATTTTCAGATTCTTCATTAAAATCATTTTCAGGATTCCAAGTTTCTGGCATTGCTGATAAAAGAGAATTTTGTTTCCATCTTTTATAGTTACCATTGTTTTTTAAAATTAAATGATTCTTTGCTATAATAGTAAAGTAAGAAAATGCTCTTCCTTTATCTGCTTTAAACATATGTATCTTTTCTACCATAGTAGAAACTACTTCAGTTTGGATATCTTTTTTTGAAACATCAAAATATGAAAACCTGAAAGTATTAAGAACATTTTCTGCTAGTTTTTCAAATGGAAACTTTATTCGTTCTTCATATATTTTAGAACGAACTACTGAATCGGTTGAGTTATTATATTCTATTATTGCTTCTTGAGCAGGAGAACCAAAGTATATCTTTGATTTTTTTCTTCTTGGTTTTGGCATATTTTTATATTTCGTTGTTAAGGTCTTCGGTTAACTTTTTAAGTTCTGAGAAGGTTACTCCCACTTCATCATCTTTTTCAAAAACTTGTCTATTATCAAGTTCTCTCATTTTAGTTAAAGCATTTGCAATACGTCCTCTAACTTCGGTTAGATTATCTTCGAATTGTTCATTTTGTTTTAATAAGTTTCTTACACCTATTAACAAAATAATATTAAACAAAAACGATACCAATAGTATAATATTAGTTGTATTTGATAAAAATTCTATCATGATTGTAATTTTAAATTTATATCGTACCCACTAAAAGTTTTCATGTACGATGTTATTTTAGTTCCATTTCCATCTCTAAAAACTTTTCCGTTTTTAAAGTATCTTTTTACAGAACCTTGTCCTCCAAGATGTGCAGCTGCTAATATTCCACTTTCAGTAATCAACATACCATTAATTGTTTTACCATCAAAGGTATCAATATAAAGTTGTAGTTTTTCTTTGTTGTGTAATAATAAAGCCATCATTGCTTCTTCTTGTAGTTGTGGGTTATTTAGGAATTCTTTTCTAGTTACTTCAAATCCTAATCCTTTTAGAGTTCTTTTTCCAAATTGATACTTACCCATGTATCCCCATTTGTTTACAACATCATATCTGTTTGTTGATTCTCTATGTCCAATAGCATCTAAGAATTTTTCTAGTTCAAAATTGTGATGCTCTATAATAGAATCTTTTGTAGCTTGTTGTTTTTTAAGTTCTATAAGTTTTTCTGTTTTTAAATCATCCAATGTAGTTTTAGTATCGATTGATTTAGCGGAATCTATCATTCCAAACGAACATAGTGTAACTATGGTCGTTAATATTATTTGTTTTCTCATAAAGTTTTTCCTCTTGATTAAACTATACTACTAATATACGGAAAAAAATCCATATATCCAAGCTTTTTCATATATTTTTAAGCTTCTCCCATAGGACCGTAATACATTTCACTCATAACCAATTCTTCGTCCAATTCTTGTTTTGAATTGAAATCATCTTCTAAGAAACTGTTGCTATTAAAAATTAAATCAGAATTCTCTATAACGGTATCTTCCATGGCTATTATGGAATCTCTTAAAGCATTATCAATTTCTTCAGAAGTACAAACTCCTTTATCTATTAACAAATTTATAATACTCTGTGTTAGTAATGTTTGTGTAAGTAATTTACTTGTTAGTTCTTTTATTCTCTTTTTTGATTCCAAGTTCATCTAATAAATCTTTTAAGTTATGTCTATCTTCTTCTCCGTAAATCAAATCACCAAATCCTTTAGTGATACTTTTTTCACCATAACCCATAGAGGCTGCTAATCTAATACACACTACTTTAAATTCGTGAATATTCATATCATTAGGAACATCAAGTTCTACTGATTTTGCTTCTCTAATTTCTTCGATGAGGTCTTCATCTGTATATCTAAATATAAGTTTTGCCATGTTTTGTATAATTTTATAAGATTTCAGCTCCTTGTGCGATTAGTGGTTCTGCTTTTTTATACTTCATAAATTCAGTAGTACCATCAGATAATTTAACCATCACTCTATCATTTCTACCATATTTTTTTGGTGCAATAAACGTAGTAGAATATTTTCTTTTAGAATCTGTTATAAGAATTCCATTAAGATGGTCTATCTCGTGTTGAGCACAAACACATTCTAATAATCCTGCATCTGCATAAAATTCTTCTGAATCTTTCCATTGTTCTCCTCCTTTTTTATCAGGTGAAAATATAACTGTTCCTAGATTATCACACTCTACTGTAAATGATTCATGTCTTAGTGTTCTTACCGGCTTTGCCATTGTTTTATCTAAAGATAAACATTGTTCTATGTATACAACAGTTTCTTTTGATGCTTGGGTAACTTTGGGGTTAACTAGTATCAATGGGTCTTTTACGTTTATTAAACAAACTCTATCGGTTAATCCTATCTGATTCGCTGATAATCCCAATCCACCATGTTTGGTTAGCTCGGTTGTTAGTTTTTCTGTAATTGAATCAACATCTGATTGAGACATTGGTCTTGGTAAAAGAGGTTCTCTTAGTTTACCTATATCTTTAATTAATTTCATCGAATAAATTTAATTGGTTTGTTTCTAATTTTCTTTCAGATATATCTCCACCAAATGGTCTAGAGTATATGGTATTTCCCTTATCTGGTGATTCGTATATTTTTACATCAGGATGTTTTCTAAAATAAGATTCTTCCTTTCTGCATAACTCTCGTATCACTCTTCCTAATTCCATATCATTTGGGTTGTCTTTTACTAATTGTTCTATGTTCATTATTGTATTATATCTATTTGTTATACAAATATACGAAATATATTTGATTATTCCTAATTTTATTAAACTTTTATTTCCAAGTGAATCCTGCACCCATATGTCCAAACCCAGCACTTTTACCAAATATTGGTTTTCTGAGTTCTAAGAAATCTATTATTCCTTTAGGTGATAAATCATATCCTTTGATAAATTCGTGTTCTCCATCAACGATTGCAGTTGCTTGAAGAGGTTGGTCATATCCAATTGCATATGCAAGTTGAATCATAACTTCTTTTACCTCTGGTCTTTGTTCTAAAATATCTACTGCGATTCTTCTTCCCATATAAGCTGCACTTCTATCAACCTTAGTACAATCTTTACCACTAAATGCTCCACCACCAAGTGGAACTCTCGGTCCGTAATTATCTACTGCAAGTTTTCTACCAGTTAATCCAGCATCAGCAGTAAACCCACCAATGTTCCAATCTCCTGCAGGATTACAATGTAATGATTCAATAAAGTAATCAGGATAATCTTCAAAATATTCCATTACTAATTTCTGTAATTCTTTTCCTGGTGCATTCTGAAATGAACATACAACTCTTAATGAGTTTCCATTCATAGTAACTTGAGTTTTACCATCATAAGGATATTTATCAAATACAAACTTATTTAATTCTCTTGATAAGAAATATTCTTGTGGTAGAAATTCTTTATTATCTCTACAAGCATAACCAATCATTATTCCTTGGTCACCTGCTCCACCAGTATCAACTCCATTTGCAATCTCTGGCGATTGTGAGTTGATGTTAATAATAACTTCAATCGTATCATCGGTAGTTACATCATGTACTACCTTTACAATATTTTCTTTTGTTACTACTGCGGTTGAAGTAACTTCTCCTGTTACATAAACCAATCCATTCCCTCCACAAGTTTCAATTGCTACTCGTGAGTTTGGATCTTGTTGTAAATGTAAATCTAATAATGTGTCTGATATTCTATCACACATTTTGTCTGGGTGCATCGGAGATACACATTCTGCTGTTCTAATCATCTATTCTGATTTTGTTATTAAGTAATTTTTGGTTTATCTTTACGATATATTTCTACTGTTGAGGCTTTACCTGTGGTATCTCCATTAAACTCTGCATCTAACTCTGTACCTTTGAAAAAGAATTTATCTATTATATCCCAATCACCGTCATTAGTTTCTATACAACCATTAGTATAATAGAAATCTTTGGCGGTTGGTATTGTATCTGATTCAAATTCGTATTCTTGAAGACAACCCTTATTCTCATCAAATGAACATAATATATTATCAACACCTTTTATATATTCAGGCATAGCACAATGTACTGAACTTAATTCATCTGCCTTATCATCTCCTATGATTTCCCATGCATGAGGAATATCGTGAAATTGCCATTTTGTTATCTCTACATCATCCTCATATAGATAACAATAAAGTGCTGAGTTATCTAGTGGCGATGTTTCGTGAAACAAATCCGGACTCCACCAATCGTTTAATCCAAGTTCTTCATTTTCTTCTATATCCCATCTAGCTTCCCATAGTTCACCATATTCTTTTTCTTTCATTAAAGATTGAATACCTTCTACTTGTTTATCTGTTAAGGAATGACCTACTGCTTCAACTTCCCAACCATATAATTCTAATCTATATTTTTTCATAATTTCTGTTTAATTACTTAATGGTGCTTTTATTGTTGGATGATATTCATAATCTTTAATTTCATAATCCCATTCTCCATTTAAGATATCTACATTAGTTAGTTTAATTGTAGGTAATTTAAATGATGTTCTTTGTATTTGTTCTTCGGCTTGTTTTAAATGATTACTATATAAATGAGTATCACCTAAGTTTCCAATCAGTTCACCTGGTTTTAAATTTGTTTCTTCACATAGTAAAAGTAATAGAGTACCATAAGATGCGATATTAAATGGTAACCCTAAGAAAGTATCAACTGAACGTTGATTCCACATTAGAGATAACTTACCATCGTTTACATAACATTGGAATCCATAATGACAAGGAGGTAGAACTACCTTATCTAATTCCCCCACATTCCAAGCTGATACCATCAATCTTCTACTATCAGGATTCTCTTTTATGTTTTGTATTAGTTCTTTGATTTGGTCTACACAATATGGATTAACCTTGTCATCATATCCAAACCAATTTCTCCATTGTTTACCATATATTGGTCCGA